>CEQE01016170.1_pt1 | contig 158705 bp, 123 predicted proteins | sample 356201 | NCBI WGS metagenome assembly CEQE01 (sample SAMEA2619970, study PRJEB7988) | marine metagenome | biome: marine biome (ENVO:00000447); feature: mesopelagic zone (ENVO:00000213) & marine oxygen minimum zone (ENVO:01000065); material: "saline water (ENVO:00002010), including plankton...
ATATCGTCCAACGGATCGGAAGCCGGCGCTTCGTTATCACCCAACATGTCATCAAGCGGGTCAGGCTCTTCGCTTTCGTCTTCTCCACCACCCAACATATCATCCAATGGATCGGAGGCCGGCGTTTCGTTATCACCCAACATGTCATCAAGCGGGTCAGAATCTGACGTTTCTTTATCCCCAAAATCATTGTCGTTCGGTTCAGGAACTGACGCTTCGCCATCACCCAGCATGTCATCAAGCGGGTCAGAAGTTGACTCTCCCTCAAACACTTTTTCATCCACATCAGATGATGAGTCATTACCGGAACCCACAACATCGTCACCAAAAGGGTCTTCAAGATCGAGTCCGTAATCATCGCCATCCAGGCGTGATTTTACCTCTTCCTCCACGTTTGATTTTTCATCATCCGCAACAGAAAGATCTGCATCCACTTCTACAACATCATCATCTGACAAAGGGGGAGCGAAGACATCATCGTCTGGCAGAGACGAATCAGTAGAGTCGTCATCTGACAGTGGCGGAGCAATAACGTCAATATCTGATGGCGGAGCAATAGTATCCACATCATCTACACTGCCAGATGATTTTTTTTCTGACACCTCTGCGCCGTCTTCAAGTTGATCCAGAACGCCATCGAGAATTTCGTCGCGCGTCCCTTTATTTTCATTGCTTCCCTGCATAATTATCTCCTTAATCTACACTCATCACAACAATCGGCAATCTCGGGTCCCGAACTTCCTTGCGGAAGATAATAACGTGAGGACCAGGTCCCTTCCTTACTGTTGGGCGACGATTAAACTGTTCTCTTGCCAAGTCAGAAACGTATGATGTTGCCACTTTCATATTCTGCTTAGTCAACTCACGAGTGTTTTCCCCGTAAACGACTGTACTTTGCAGAGCACTCTCGATTTCACTCGCCTGTTGGGCTGCATCTCTTTCAGCCTGACTATCCAAGAAGCTTGCATCTAAAGCTTGAACTGCCGAGGCGACAACCAACCCGCCGTAACGCTGGAACCGATGATAGTCAACACTGTCTGCTTCAACCATACCAGAGTCGTTCCACATGTCGATCGTAATTGCGTCAATTGCAATCGTTTGACGATTATATACCATTTGAGTGAAATGGTAATACATTTTATCACGATCCATCACAGGGTCGTTAAGGTCTGGGATAACAGGTTTACCAATAAGTTCAGCGCCTTCAAGTTCACCCATCGTGATGGTTGCTTTAACTAGCTCTGTATAATCACTGTTTACCGGGGTTTTTACGTACACCGTTGCCATTAAGGCTGTAGGTATATTAACAACCAGATTTTCAGTTCTCCCTGTTCCTGACTGAACAAAGCCTGTACCGGACTGAGCGTCAAGACCTTGTTGCTCAGCGGCAACGAAAGAGCTTTCCTGAGGCGAAAGCACCGGTGCATTATAAGCATCCTGGCCAACCACAGCTTCAGCAACAGTGTCTTTATATTCCGACTTAATATCAACTGAAACTGACTGTGCTGCAACCTCAGTAATAAGTGCATCCATCAACGCTTGCATTTTTGCCATTTCCACACCGTCTTCAGCGTCGAGATTAAGATCTTGGTATTTATCACAGTATGTACCATCTGCTTTTTTGTTGTAAATATCACAACCGTCTGCATTTCTTCCGTCTATGCCCATGCCGTCGACGCCAAAACCATTTGCCATAAGACCAAGTTGATTGAGTCCATTTTTACCCATGATGCTTGGTGTATCTTCAAAAGAGCAGCGCGAACCATCAGGCTTAAATCCTAAAAGGTTACACCCTTTATCATTTCTTCCATTTTCCAGTAAACCAAACTGGTCAACACCATTTTTGTCTCTCCAGTGAGTTAGTTCTGACGCATCACATGGCTCGCCAAGTGAGTCGAGCCCGTTTATATCACAACCATGCTCATTTACACCTGAAGGCAGAAGCCCTATCTGGTCAAGCCCGGTTTTAGGGTCTACGATACGCGTCACATCCTTAAGGCTGCAACGTTTGCCTTCCCTATCCAGACCGTTTATATCACAACCATTTTCGTTGTATTTATCAAGAAAACCATACTGGTCAACACCAGAAGAATTAACGAAACTGATTTGATTTGCTGGCTTACACCGTTTTCCGTTTGGCAACATGCCATCAAGATCGCACCCGTGTTCATTTCTTCCTGTTCGCTTATCTGTACCGTATTGATCAACACCCTTGTCACTAAAGACACGAGTCATATCCTTGCCCTGACAAAGTTTGCCTGAGCGATCGTAACCGTAATAATCGCAATTATTTTTGTTGTAACCGTCTTTACCAAAACCAAGTTGATCCAAGCCGTCATCACCATAAACCCTTGGGATATCTTCAGGGTCACAAAGCTCGCCAGATCGGTTAACGCCTTCAAGACTGCATCCTTTAGCGTTGAAACCATCTTCTGTCAGACCGAACTGATCAAGACCTGTTGCAGGATCAAAAATACGAGTAACCTCAGAAAGTGGGCAACTGGAACCGTCTTCACGCTTTCCATTAATATCACAACCGAAACTGTTGAACCCCTGTTTTGAAAGCCCAAGTTGATCGATGCCTTTAGCGTTGTAAAGTCGAGGAATGTCTTCCGGAGCACAGCGTTTACCATCCAACGTAAAACCATTAAGCCCACACCCTTTACTGTTCATGCCGGCGGCATTTAATTTGTTTTGGTCGAAACCTTTGTCGTCAAAAATTCTTGGCATTTCGCTTAACGCACAAACTTCGCCAGACGCATTTCGTCCATAGATGTCGCAACCAAAGCGATTGAGACCGGTGGAGGCATTAATACCAAACTGATCTACACCGTTTTCATCAGTAAAACGGGGGATATCCTCAACTGCACAGAGCTCGCCCCGCGCATCCACACCTTCCAGACTGCACCCTTTACTGTTAAAGCCGTTGCGAAGCTTAAGCCGACCTTTACCTTCAGCATCACCGCCGAACTGATTTATACCGGCGCTATCAGTAAGAAGTGGCGTTGTTGAGATTGTACAATTCTCACCTGTTGCATCACAACCCAATGCATTTTTCCCGTCTTCTGTCATCGATGCGCGATTCAAACCTGCATCGTTAACACCAAACTGATCGAATCCATCACTGTCTTTAAGTCTGGTAATATACTCAGGAGGACATGCATTCCCCTTACGATCTTTACCTTCAAGATCGCAACCAAAAGCGTTGTAATTATCTTTGCCAATCCCAAATTGATCCAGTCCTGTGACAGAGTCAAAAGTGCGCGGAATATCTTCAATGCGGCACAGGTTACCCATTCTGTCCAGTCCTGTCAGGGCGCAACCTTTCGCATTGTAACCATCCTCATCCAGACCTAAAGCCTTACGGACAGATTCAGATAATTTTTCAGCCTCAGCCTTAGCTTTTACGGCATGCTCCGCCATTAACTCGCCTTTGCCAAAAGGACCAGAAAGCTTCTTGCCGTTTACGTCAGAGAACTTTGATGACGGGACAACATTGCCCATTGAATCGACCACCTGGCCCAGCTCATTCAAACGAAGAGGCTTGCCGTTCTCGTCCAAAAGAAGATTTCCCGATTCATCTGTAAGGTACCCTTCGCTGTTCACAAATGCTGGTTCATCATTGAAGTACACAATTTCACCATTTTCCCCCAGCATCGGAGATAAGGCTTTTTCGCCAGGTTTAAGGCCGCCTTTTGCGTGCATCTTTCCTGTTACAGGTTCGCCGTCAATTGTTTCAAAACCATCCACGCTTTCGCCAAGGCTATTAACAACGTCACCCTTGTCGTTCAGGCGCATCGGAATACCATTCTCATCCAGCAGCAGGTTTCCGTCTTTGTCTGTAACAAAACCATCTTTGTTGACGAAAGATTGCTCGCCGCCATAGGTAACGGGCTTGCCTTCTGCATCAAGAAGCGGTGACAAAGCCTCACCTTGAGAGTCAGATACCGAAACGCTATCCACGTCGTAGCCACTAGCATCCACCAACTGACCTACAACTTGCCCGGACTCATTCAAAACCTCGCCGTTTTCATTTACACGAAGCGGATTTCCATTTTCGTCAAGGAAAAGTTTACCTTCTGCATCTGTGAGGAAACCGTCTTCATTGACAAATGCTGGCTTGTCTTTATAAAAAACCGTAGCGCCATCCTCATCAACAAGCGCCTTCGATGATGATTTTTTTGCAGATTTTGCAGAAATACCACCTATAACAGGGTTGCCATCTTTATCAGTAATACCAGATACCGGCTTACCTTTACTGTCTACAATTTTTCCGCTCTTGGCATCAAAGACAAGAAGACCACCCTTTTCGTCTCTCGCTGGCGTTCCGTCAGCATGCCTTACAAGACCATTACGGTCGACATAAAGCGGCTTACCGTCCTTCATTACAGGATTACCATTCTCATCAAGAAGAGGCTTCAAGTTTTCAGTTTTTGCTTTTTCTGCCAACCAAACCGACTCTGGAAGATCGGTGATATGGTTACCTAGCTGGTCAACGCCGTCTTTACCGAAAATACGAGGAATCTTGTCAGCAGGGCAATCTTCATTGTTGCGATCTTTACCCTGAAGGTTGCATCCCCACTCATTGAATCCGTCTTTTGTTAGTCCGAATTGGTCCAGGCCGGTTTCAGGATCATAAATATGGGTGATATCAGCGATGTCACAGACCACCCCTTCTGGCGTTAAGCCATTGATATCGCAATTGTTGTCATTGAAGCCAAGCTCACCAAAACCAAGACGAGATCTTCCCTCCGGATCACGATGAAACATGTCCATATTGTCAACATCATACGTCGGGGTCATTTCTTCAGCTGAGCAGATATCCCCGTTTTCTTTTATTCCGTTGACATCGCAACCATTTTCGTTCCTTCCATTTTCAAAAAAACCAAGCTGATTTTTTCCATCAGCATCATAGATTTTGGGAATATCATCATACGCACAGCGCTTCCCTTCGCGATCAAAACCCTGCAAATTACATCCAGTGTCTTTAGAGAAACCCGTTTTGCTTATACCAAACTGATTGAACCCATATTCATCAACAATGCTAGGTATCTTATCCACAGGGCAAAGCTTACCTTCACGATCCAGACCTTCTATTGAGCACCCGAATTCATTAAAACCATCTTTCCCTATCCCGAACTGGTCAAGGCCAGTCTCAGGGTCAAATATGCGTGGGATGTCCTCAAGATCACAGCGGGTACCATCCGCCCGGAAGCCGTCGGCGCTACAGCCCTTAGCATTAAATCCGTCTTTCCCTATTCCGAATTGATCCAAGCCTGTACTTTCGTTGAAAACCCTTGGTATATCAGACAGTTCACAGCGCTTTCCGTCAATCCGGAACCCTTCAAGATTACAGCCTTTATCATTGAAACCCGAACCGTCGAGACCAGACAGGCCCTTACCTGTTTTCTTGCTCACCACATGAGTCATCTCGTCCTGAGAGCAGAGGGTTCCGTCCTCTTTAAAACCGACAGGATCGCAACCATTTTCATTACGATTGTTAGGGAAGAAGCCAAACTGATCCTTTCCATCTACAGGAGAAAAAAGTCGGGTGGTCTCTTCAATGGGGCAAAGATCGCCATTTGGCTTCATCCCATCAAGATCACAATTGAACTTGTTTCTTCCATCGCGACGTAGCCCGTTTTGGTCAAGACCGTTCTTACCGAAGATGCGAGGCATGTCTTCCAGCACACAACGGCTACCATCTTTCCGGAACCCTTCAAGCGAGCACCCTTTCGCATTAAAGCCATCTTTCCCTACACCAAATTGGTCGAGACCGGTAGCCGGATCGTAAACACGCGTGATATCCTCAATGGCGCAAACATTGCCTGAACGATCAAGACCTTCTACCGAGCAGCCTTTTTCATTGAAACCATCCGGATCGAAACCCCACTGGTCAAAATTATTACGATCAAAAACTCTCGTAACTTCTTCTTTGGGGCACTGAGTTCCATCTGTACGATACCCTCTGGCATCGCAACCAAATTTATTTAGCCCATCCTTGCCGAAACCAAGCTGATCCCTACCATCAGAGCCATAGATTCTGGTGATATATTCAGCAGGGCACATGTCCCCATCTTTATTTCTACCTTGCCTGTCACATCCAAATTCGTTAAATCCATCAGGCCCGAAAGCCTGTTCAGATTGGCAACCACTCACGACATCACAGATTTGAGCCTTATCAAGAACGAACGAATCAATGGGATTTGTCTTTTTGGGGGGCAGGTTAATGCTGTAGCACGCGTTTCCATCTACATCAACGCCACTTTTAGAGCAACCGTCAGCGTTAAAGCCGGTAAGGCAACTGTACCCCTCTTCATCGTAGCCTGTTTGCAAACACAGAGGTCTTTCTGAAGCCACCTCAGTTATTTCTTCATCACTTAACGTGGCGATGTACTTGCCTGCCTCACCCAGGGCGCAAAGGTTACGGATTTTACTCCCCTCACCTTTTTCGGCCGCGGTGACGATATCCTGGCAGTAAGCCTCCCTGGCCACATCGTCAGTGCTAAGGTCTGAACCGTTAAATGCTGTATTTTTTACTGCCTGAGCGCCAGCGCCACCGGTTTGTCCTGTTTGAGCGACAGGAGTTCCTTGTGGGAAAAACACACCTGACATTGTGTACATGAAGATACCAAATAAAGCCACAACAGCGATGCCGTAAACCCACTTTGGAACAGCCTTCCAGTTTTTGAAAGAAAACCCGCTCTTTTTTTGTTTCAACATTTTGAGTGTCCTTACTCTACTCGCAGCATAATGCGCAAGTTGTTCATCTTCATCATTACTACAGGAACGTCTTTATATTCAAGAAGCAAATAACGACCATCCGATGACGGTGTAATTCCTACCGGTGCCGGGGTGTAATGCCGGTGAGGCGTAAGAATATAAAGTTTGCCATTGTACGTCCACCCCATGAAATCTCTGGGGTCAACACGTTCACCATATTCATTCTTGAGCGTCTTGCGTGCAGCACCTTCCGGCGTCAGGGCCTGAAGCATCATTTCTTTTGCAGGATCAAGATCAAGTTTTGCGGTCACACGCTTGCCGGCTGAATATTGCTGAGTAGCCAGGTTCTGCTGTGAAGCACGGCTGTCCCCAATACCATCAGCTTTAACATCCATAGTAAAGTTAACCTCAGTTGTACTGATGTTGAGAAGTATGGTTATTGAGCGTTGCTCACCCTTAAGGATAACTGGCAGGTTTGTTTGACCGGCGCGCTTTTTCGGACGAAACGTAAGAATATGTTTCGCTGGGTGATTTACGCTTACCACGTCAGAGTTTGAAATGTCAGTAAGCATATCAACACTCCACGGATTTCCATTTCTGTCAACGAAGGTCAATGTGGATGTATAGTTGTGTCCCAGGTTTACGGTGATAACTTCGTGATTACGAAGCGACAGGTTTACCGTGTCGTTAATAACTTTCAGTGAATCCATCTGCCCGTAAAGCAAACGGTCTTTATCAGCAAGAGTTTGAAGTACATCTTCACGCTGGGAGTCTGTGAACGGATAAACTTGATCATTTGAATTTTTTGCAGAAAGCGCCTGAAGCATCTTTCGCTGCAAGTCTGTGAGCACTTTAGGTGGCTCAGGTTCCTTGTCCGAACCTCGCGCAGCAATGGCGTTGTTTGCGAAAAACAAACTCACCAGCACCATGCTTATTGTAATAAAATTCTTCCCTGACACGTGAAGCTCCATGCATATTGTGTATTGCGCGATACGTCGTTATTTTACCTTATTTTTTGGCAAAAAACGATGGTTTTCAAAAAAAATAATAGCGTTACTCATTTTTGTTGCCAGGACCTCTTTGAATGTGAGGTGAACGCGTTGCCGGCACTTCCCGAATCTGTGATAAAACGCTCTTGTTGGCTATCTCAGGCGTTAAACCGTTACTCCCTGATGACTTTCGCCCATACCTTTCAGTTGATGTTTTTGTTGTTTTATGCCCCATCATTGCCGCGCGCTCAACATCAGAAACAACAGTGTTCGCTTTTGCATTGGCGGAAAATTGATGACGCCCGGTATAAAGATTGATATTAGCCTTTCTCCTTGGCCACAAGCGCTTATTGCATTCATAAAGCAGTGATGTGCACCCCTGATAGTATTGAGCATAAGATATTTTTGAGGACGGAGCGTTGACCCCCTCAATAAACCTCAGATGTTCCTTGACACTTTCAACCCACTCTTCAGGAAGCCCGGTTAAATCTATCTCTCTGTGATCGGAATATGACCTTGATTCGTTAAACTTGAAGTTCTCAGACCACAAGACTACGCGCCCATCTTTCTCTTTCAGCCTGGCCGTCTGCCATTCATTAGGTCTTAACCCAGTGGCCATTGCTGCTTTTAACCACAGCACAAGAGGGACTCCCCAAACGCTATTTCGCTCAGTTACATGTTCCTCGATCATCCTGACATGCTCAAGTGTTACCACTTTTTTTCTGCGCGAGCTCGTCTTTTTTTTCTTTTCCCGCTCTTTTTTTGTCAGCCCTTTTGAAGCTTCCATTTTTTGCATCAGCTTAGACGCAATTTCCTTGTCTACTCTACCGGCCTCAGAAAGACGGTTTAGCAGCTGTCGATAGCCGCAGCGAATCATCCGCCAAGTCCCCTGAGACCAAGATGGCAGATGCCTCGCTATACACCACTCGATGGCATCTGGAGCATCCATAACCTTTTCAGAGAGATCTTTCTTTTTAGGGTTCTTCAACGTTATGGTTCGCCGGGCGGAAGGGTGCATCTCTTCTTCTGCTTCACGCAGGCATCGCTTCATGTTTTCGAAAACTTTACCGTAGTAAATCATGGAACTTGACGGCCTTGCCATGACTACTCTCCCGAAGCCTGCTCAGCAAGGATTTTACTCAGGGCTTCTTTTAAGATTGTTGCTGAGAGGAAGGCTTTTTGCTCCATTGCTTCTGAAAGCATAAAAACATCGTCCTCACCAGGCACTGTAATAAAGTTGACACCCTGCGTAATCAGGTAAGCTACGATTTTAAAATTATCCTTTTGCAACGCGAGCTGAATCAGGTTTACCTTAATCACTTCTCCGTCGTCACCCTGAATTTCGATAAGTTGCTGGGGATCGGCACCCCCTTTAACCAAGGTTTTGGCATAATCAACATTACCACCATACAATGGACTCATTGCTGCTGCCATCAGGGCACTAAGTCCACCTGTGGCACGCTGGTTAATATCAAACTCAGGACGCTTTTTAAGCTCAGCATACAACTGATCAGCGGGCAGGTTGTACCCTTTTAGAATCATCTGCACCCACATATTGTGAAGACGATCGTAGTTATACTGAGATTTTTCCTCATTCGTCTGCTCTATCAGGGTGTCGGCAAGCTCCTGCATTTCTATCATTTCATGAGAAGATAACGGTGTATTTGAAAGCAGCCCTTGAACGCCTTTGCTCTGGTTTTCAATAAAGTCATTAACCACCCTCACAAACAGCATGTTGTTACTGCTACTGGCGACGAGCATTGGCGAAATTCCCGACTCCATTTTTTGGTGCGGGTTGGCCCCGGCTTCCAGCATTGCTGTCACCACCTCGCTATAAAAAGGCGACTTGGTGTATTCGTTTGTCGCAAGAAGGGCAAGCGGGAGGATTGGCGCGCCATCTGTACGAACAATCAGTGGCGAATTGAGTCCTTTAGGGGCCTCGGTGAAAAGCGCTTTAAGATAAGCCTTGTCCTGATTCTGTAAAGCAAAAACAAAATCATTTGCAACCCCATCCATAAAACGATAAGAAACCCAACCTTCGAGAACGCCATTTTTCAGAAGATTGGCTGCGAGCTCACCGCGCTTTGTCTGAATGAGATAAGAGACCACATTGATTCTTGCCGGCAGACCTGCCGAAGAGCTTAATGTAACCCATTGTCCGTAATGCTCAATAAAACCGACGACCCCCTCGTAACGCTTCTGTTCGTCGTCATTCTGAAGTACGCGCTCAAGAAGACTGGACGATGCGTCAGCTTTAAGGGTTATCTGCATTGGGTCAATGAAGCCAACTTGGGAAGCCTGAGATACCAACGGAACAGACAACATGGCAACCGCTGAAATAACACTTGCTATAATCGTTTTACGGAGTTTATACATAAGATAGTTCCCTCTAATAATTTCGCTGCTGGCAAGCAATCACAACAACCGCCTCCATGCCGTTACTCATATCATAACACAGTCAAAGATAAAAAAAAGCGGGCTGCGCATTTTTAAGCGAGCCCGCCATAAATTAACAGCTTCTACCGGCGTGGCACCACGTGAAGTTTTTCATCCTCAGTTGGATAATAGCGTTTGATTGCATTAACTTTTAGTGTGATACCGAAGTCATTCATTGATATCTCACCTGCAACCATCGAAACAGCCCCTTCCTGCACAACTTTATTAAGAAACATATTTGTCTGCTTGGTTCCAAATATCATGCAGTTTATTGTTTCAGCCCCATCTTCCAGCACAAAGAAAAGCATCTTCTCTCCATAAGACGGACTGTTTTCATTTTTAACCGTTTTTACTACTACTTGTCGAATTATGCCGTAAGTCGTTACATTTGTCTCATCGTAACTTCCGTCAATCCGTCCAACTTCGACAGGACAACCGTCAATGACTGAACTTGGGGGCTCACGTTCAACTTTATCTGCGATCTTCAATACCTTTATCGGTGTTGAAGTCATATAAAAACCAGCCGCATCACGTTCTTCATTGAGAGTTTCGGTAACAGGTTTGTTTACATTCTTGGCAAGGTAATCATGCCAAACCGTTGCACCATCCACTTCCCTTAGCGCCACACATGCACGCATAAAAAGAAGCTCAAAATCAGTATTCCGCCCCTCTTCGTACAATGAGACAATATCGCTAAGCGCAGAATAACGACCCATATCCATCTCAACAAGCTGACGGGAGTCATTGACGATATTGGGTTCTGCCTTTTTTGAAACCTTGCCACTTAATGCTTTAATAACTAGCTTGTTGGACACATCATCAAAAGCGGTATCCACTTTTTCTGTAGTTCCTTCATCACCATCAGATTTAGCTCGACCAGTCCAGTTCATGCTTTTTATTACCGCTGGCGGAGATATAGCTGTAAGGTAAGCATAAAACTCAATTTCACTCATTTCATTGAGCTTCATATGCAGGCGAGAAAATGCTTCTCCGCTTTTGTACGCTTTTGATTTTACAATGGCGTCTCTCATCCACACTACAAATTGACGACCATTCAAAGCCTTATCACGCATTATACGCTCAGGGATAAACCTGTCGAAAGCCCCCGTCGTTGCCAGGGCCGCAAAGGCGCGACTGTCCGGTGTGTGCGGGTGATGCTTCATCCTTTCCAGAAAATCAAACACGCCTTTAAAATACCCGTTTTCAGTTCTTTCCTGAACGATTTCAGGAGCGCTACCACCCATGTTTTTAAGCTTGCCCAAGCCATATCTCACTTTCATGCCATCCTCAACAGAGAACAATGTCTGGCTCTTGTTGATATCCGGTCCTACTATTTTTACTCCCATTTTCTGAGTTGCTTCCAACACAGTGCCATATAAAGCGTCGAGATTTTTAAAGCTCAATGCTGCACTGTAAAATTCAGCGGGGTAATAGCGTTTAAAGTAAGCCGTCATGTATGTCACTACAGAGTAGGCAATAGCATGGCTTTTGTTAAATCCGTAACCTGCAAATTTCTCAATTTTATTGAATATTTGCCCAAACCTTACATATTGAGAAATGGCATAATAAAGACGTGTTGAAACTTCATTGAGCTTGTTTTTGTCCAACTCAGACAGCCCGGCATTAACAGCCGTCACAATCGCCCCCTGATAATGCTCTTTAAAAAGCATCACGGTGTAATTGTAATCCGCCAGCCTTGCAACGAGTTTCTTTTTGTCCCCCTCTTCAAACGAAAGAAGGGTGCTTATTGCCGAGATTACTGAGTCCTGTTTGCCAATGTAACCGTCTTCATCCACAATGTATTGTATTTGTAATTGAGACAGCTCGTCGGAAAGATCTTTAAGGTTAACATCAAGTTTGAATTCAAACCCCTGCTTTTTACCTATTTCCAAATAATGCTCACGCCAGAAAGCCATGGCCTTGCTTGAGTAAACCGTTCTCTGCTTAACCATTTCTTCAAATTTCTTTTTACCCATCGCACGACGAAGCAAGTCAGCCTGGCCAAGACTATAGCCGGCGATTTGCCTAACCATACTCATAACCTGTTCCTGATAAACAATACAGCCAAACGTTTCTTCGGTTACCACTTGGGTAGACGGGTGATCATATTTCGGTCTTCTCTTTCCGTGCTTAACCTCAATGTATTCTTCAACCATCCCACTATCTAGCGCGCCAGGTCGGTACAGGGCAGAAAGCACCGCAAGCTCCCCAATATCATTTGGCTGCAAGCTCCCCACCAGCTCTCGCATACCACCACTTTCCAACTGAAAAATGTCAGCAAGAACCTGATCGCAAATCAATGCATAAACGGAAGGGTCATTCATATCGATATAGCGAGGATCCACAGTAATTCCGTGATTCGCCTTCACCTGCTTTACGCACTCAACCAGAATTGACAGCGTTCTCAAACCAAGCACGTCAAACTTTATCAACCCGGCCCTTTCGATGTCATCTTTATCAAATTGAGTAAAGAAATTTCCGTTATCATCACAGGCAAGAGCCGAAAAGTCAGTGATTGTTGTAGGAGAAATAACTACGCCACCAGCATGGACACCATAAGATGACATCTTACCGGTCAAAGCCCGCGCCTTTTCTAATATACGCTTAAGCATCGGCTCTCTTTGGATCCGCTGCTGAACGGCTTCAACCTCCATCAGTTCATCCCACTTTATGTTTTTGGGCGCACTGATACCAAGTGATTGCTCTGCGTCGGACACCAATTTTTTCAACTCTCTGTCGAAAGTCATGGATAAATTGTGAACCCGGCGCACCGCTGCAAGTGCCGATTTAAGCTGATACCTGTTGATGTTTGCAATCTGACTTGATGAAGGGAAATCCGCACCCTCCATTTGGTATTTCTTACGGATGTATTCCAATACGGTAGCGCGGTTAACTGTGCCACCATCCCCAAAATCGACGTCAATATCCGGCATCGAAACGCGTTCTGGATTCAAGAACCTTTCAAACTGAAGTCCATGTTCAATGGGGTCGACATCGGTTATCTCCATGCAGTAAACAATGAGAGACCCGGCCGCACTACCCCTTCCGGGACCAACGGGAACGCCAATTTTTCTGGCATGACTAACAAAATCAAATTCAATGAGAAAGTAGCCTGAAAACCCCATGCTCTCGATAACATCGAACTCGTAAGCAATCCGGTCAAGGTATTCTTTTCTCGCCTCATCAGGCACATTGTCACCATAACGCTGATGCAACCTGTCCGGTAGACCATCCATGGTTATTTTGTGCATACAAAAGTCATTTAGCCTTCGCTGCCGATACGCAGAAAAAGCGGTCCCTTCAGGCAACTCTTTTGTCACCCATTCATCGAATGCAGAAGACGCAGATTCTATACTGTCAAAAGGCTTGTGTTCTATACCTTTAACCGAAAAGGCATGTTCGATGACCTCTTTAACAGGCATATCATAGTTTGGAAGGTGAACCTCTCCCAGGGTTACCGGCGTGTTGTTTACTTCCGTGGACCAAAACGAATCATTAAGTTTTATGCCAGGTATATTTTGGTAGAATTCAACAGCGCTGCTATTCTCGTGAATAAAAGCTTTTTCGTCTGGTTTTTTAAATAAAAACCCCAGCACCTCTTCATCACGATGAACAGCGACCTTTACACAATAGTCATCATAATCGTCTTTTGACGCGAAGTGCGCAGTGGGAAGCGGGATAACACTCAACTGAGATTCTTTTGCCGCATAAATAACGTTTTCACCCGCGCCAAGAGGTATGCCCACGGCATCAATGTACGTTCCGTATTTTGATACTACTTTCTGTACGCGCGATGCTATGAGAGCTTTGTCCTCTGAAGAGTGGCCAAGCGCCCCTATAACTGAATACGGTGTTAAGGGATCTACAATCTTGACTTCAAGCCCCTCTTCCTCTGACATTGCAACGATGTCGGAAAAGTGCAGTGCAACAGGTTCTTTTGACGACGCGTTTATCGATGCACTCTTCCTTTTCGCCTTCATTGACGATAAGCGCAGCAACTGTTTGTACCCAGCATCTGACGATGCATAAAACATAATCTTGCCCATCGGCAAGTCAAAAGACAGTGTTTTTATCAGGGATGCGAGCTCCGGCCATTTTGATGGGGAGTTTACAAGTGGCCATGCCGCTTCAGGTAAAGTGCTGTAAAATACTTGCTGAAGAAACTTTGTTTCATCATACTTCTTTATGTCAGCGGCAGTGACACTGCCCGCTTCGATGCCAATAAGAGGCATGCTTTCACTGATTAAGCCTTCGGAAATTAATTTGTCGAGTGCATTTTTTGCTTTAATTGGTGTGCTTGACTGCATGACTGAATTCAGCGCACCAATCATGGCTTTGAGAGGGCTTAGTGAGGCATAAGAAAAAACACCCTCGCCCGGAGTGCAATTTAAACCAAAAAGGCCGGCAAGTTTACTGAGTTGACTTTCAGCATTGATTGACCAAAGATGTTCGTCCCGATCCTGGCAGTAAACAGTAAGCGTGCTGCCAACAATCGCGCCCACATCCTGTTCTTTTGTTGCATTGATAAATTTAACCACTGCACTCATTGAGTCATTATCAACAAGAGCGACCCTTTGGTAGCCCCTGTCTTTCGCAGTGGAGACCATTTTACCAGGGAGGTCGTTACCCCATTCCAGAGATGCGTCAGAAAAAATACTTAATGGAAAATTCATGGTTTCACTACATTGTTTTTTTACGTTGTAATATTATCATGTAAAGCAAAAATAAACAATGGTATTAAAACTTGTCCCAAAGATCCTTTCTGATCCTGCGCATTTCAGAACGCGCCTCGCTGCGAACCTCACTCTTCATCTCATCCTCACTTAACAAAAGCAAGATATCTTTGTCAGCGCTAAGAAGGGCCTCTTCCGTCAGCTCGTCCGCAAAATCATTCATTCTTAAGTGTCGCGCATTGGTTCCGTATTTTTTATTTACTGCATCAAGCAAGATCTCTTTGATGTTTTCTGATGACATCATCGCACAAATATCTTCACCCAGCTTTTCCAGTGCGTTATTGAACTCTTTAACCGCTTTCTCTTTGGCTTTTTTCAACAATTCCTGTAACGCAGCTGCATCCAACCCGCTAAATGAAAAACTAAGGTCGAGGTTCTGGACGGCATCAACAATATCCTTCCAGGCGTCATCCAGAGTTCCATCTGTAAATATTGTTGCGCAGCTTGCTGCTTCACCATCACCCGCGGCGGCTCTTGCCTCCTGCTCCTCAGTATATGCTTTTTGAAACTCTTCAGGCGTGGGAACAGGAGATGGAGCAAAAACATTTGCAGTAACCTGTTCAATATACATTTTTGTTTCTTCGGCGGTACAGTCAAACTTTGGCTCGTTGGGATATTCCTGTGCTACCGCCACCGTGGAAAACATACCACTAATAAGTAAGGCCGTTACTGTCTTTTTCATTTCAACATCCCTTTTTCATGAGCGCCAGTGAGTAAGAGTAGTATTTTAACAGATAATCTTTGTCTGCGTTGTTTTTTCCGAGAAGTCGTGAAAGAAACCAGGCATTATCTGTGCCGTACTTACTGATCATCCTCTCAACATTACCTATTCCGGTATGATAAGCCAGAACTGCAAGGTTGTGATCGCCGTCGAATTTCCTCTCCAGCCAGGAAAGGTATTTCAGGCCCGCTGTGGTTGACAGATTAATATCAAGGCGTTCATCCACACTTGCGTCAACACGAAGTCCCATATCTCTCGCTGTATCAGGCTTCATCTGCCACATCCCCTTTGCGGCGTTGGCGTGAGAACTTGCCACTGCTGAGGGGTTGAGAGAAGATTCAAGAAGTGGAATAACGGCGGCTGTAGGCTGCATGCCTTTGATTACTGCAATGTGCATCACTGACTGCATCACTTTTGCCTGCCGGCTTTCGCCCACAAGATAACTTCGCTCTTTACAGAACCGTTCTGAGTTGTCGTTGTAATACCGGTAGAAAACCTGGCTGTCACAACCTGATTTCACGCAATACTCAACAACGTCACTTTCCGGTATAACGACAGCGGCCAGGGACGGCGTGTGGAGTAAACTGAAAATAAAAACGGGCAAGATGAAACATGCCCGTTGTATGATCGATGCAAAGCTCATGGTTTATTAAGAAGCGCTCTGGCGCTTATCCATGTAAGCAACGGCTTCAGCAACATCAGGAACTGCGCCCTTGATATCCACACGGAACTCTTTTGTGACCTGATTTCGGATGCGGACAAGCGTCAAATGTCTTTCATGCGTCAATTCGTGATTTGCCATTTCATAAGCTTTCATCAACAAGTCTTTGCTGACGCTGTCTGAACCTGAGTCAACAGACAAAAGTTCGCGTTTACCACTAAGAACAACTTTTACGCCGTCCACTTCAGCTGTAAACTCACGACGCTCAAACGTACTTGTTGCCGCCTCAAGTAACTCTTGAGCCTTCATCATCGCATGAGGGTTAATATTAGTACCCTTTTTACCTTTAAACATAACAAATCCCTGTTATTAGTTGATTTTGCTTTGGCGGGGAAACCCCGCCATTATTGATTTTTGGTTTTAGTTATTCGCTTTAAAGTCATCTGCGTTAACTTCAAAACCATCAGCCTGGTTTGCACCGGTAAGGTCTGAACCCATCATCAAGGCTGCACCTGGCGACACCATCAAGGAGCCAACAACCAGACCTGTAAGCAGTTTACCAAGTGAGAATTTCTTCTCATGATCAGACTTTGCGAAAACATAGTCCATCAACAAAAACCATGCTGAAAAACCTACTGCGAGAACACCGAAGAAGAAAAGAGCCATTAAAGCCATGCCCTTTCCGCTACTAAACACACTCTCACCGTATTCCATCTGGCCTTCAACAAGACGGCTTTCGGCCAACGCCGGTCCCGCCACCACCATTGCACCCACCAGAGTGGCGCAAGTTAAAATGTTTTTCCGTAACATAATCGGTTCTCCCTGTAGTCGTTACTCCTGTAATGTATACCAAAAACAATCAAAAAAACGTTGATGTAAAAATTTTTTTTAGATGCTTGGTTTTTCCATTCCGGGAATGTAGGAAGACTGTATTGCTTTAGGTGTCATAAACCCGCGAGTTTGAATACGATTTGAGATCTGTTCATCAGTCACGGGCAAAATCGTACGCCCTTCACGTATGGCCTTTTTATTCATCGCATCATTAATCGTATGATAGGCTACGACATAAGAAACGGCCTCATGCGGCTTTATGGTGTCCCAGTTAAAAAGCCCTCTCGAAGACGTTTCGGGAAACATGTCTTTCAAGCACAGGTTTACAAGTAAAGATGTCAGTTTCGGGTTGGGCTCATACCCTGAAAGCACATCCCGGCCAAGATCGAAAGGCAAGGGAAGTACGTTAAGCTTACCTTTTTGCACACCGTTTGGCATGACGACAATTTCTATATCGTGCATAACATTTACCTACTGAGTGATTTTTAGTGTGGTATAAGATTTCGACACACCACTTTCCTCAAGCATACTTCGAGAGTCAGCGGAATCCAGCTCTGTCCCCAGCTCAAGGGATGAGCTTACCTCTTTTATGGGAAGCCCAACAATTTCGTGCTGGTCATTAAAGACAACCTGCTGAGGATCATCGGGGTCAGCCTCAAAAACTTTAATATTAAAGCGAAGCGAATTAATATCCTCTTTACCCTCGATGCAAACAGTATCTAACCGGGCACGACGAACTTTAAACCCCAATGCCATGTGAAGCATTTGCGTTTTGGGATCTCTGGCTTCAAGGAAAAGGTAACCCTCTTTCCTGTTTATTGAAACCTCGACCCAGTCAACTTCCGTAAAAAACGGCATGTACGTATTAGGTACTGCCAGGAAGGGTTCATGCTCAATATCTCTCCCCAGCATAAAATGCGCTGACGTGTAAGCATCGAGATAAAACACCTTAGGGTTGTATGCGTCCATTTTCACATGACCACAATCAATAAGCCGGTTGAAATACATCAACCACACTAACGCCGCGTTCTGTGTAGCCATAATTACTTCCTTACATGTCTCTCAGTGACAAATAGTGTCTTTTTGCATCGGAGATAACATTAACCAGCAAAACAACACCTATCCCCCCTACAAACCCGATTTTCGAAAGGGTCTCCGGGGCAAACATCTTCCATGCACTTTGTGTTAAAATAAGCGTGGTAAACCACAGTGCCGCTATTATCGCATGTCTCCATGACAGCCTGATTAATATATCAGACAGAGAGCTAAAAAAGCGCGTTCCATAAAAAATACCCACACCCTGCTTACTGGCATAGTCTTGCATATCTGTGACGGGCATGCTTAGCATTGTCAGCCTGTGTCCAAAAAAAGCAATGATGGAAATAAAAGCAGCTATCCATATGGGGTGCTCAATAATCAGAGTTCCGGGATCGCCGCCGTACCACCATGCTATCAGCGGATAAAGAATAAACGTGCTGTAAATAACAGGTGTAATACCAGCCCTGAGAAGCTTGACTTTACCGGGTTGATAAGCAGCGCCACCGGATGCTGATATGGAACGCGCAAAAACGATTTTTGTTCCCCAGAACTGAGACCAAATAATCAGCGATAATGTCGCCAACCCAAGAGCAACGGACAGTAAGAAATAACTCCAGTCCATATGGCCAAAGCTTCCAAAATCCAAAGACACAACGCTGTATGTTATCGAACTGAGTACATTCGCTCCCAAAAACAACATAACAGGTGAACTGATAACATTGAGGGGTTTAAGGTAATTCACGAGTTGTTCAATTGACCAAACTGTTAACAACAACTCCAAAATCGTAATTGCCGGAAAAAAACGAAAACGCGCCTCCGGTATCCCGTTAACAATTACAATTGCTGCCACTAAGCTTATACCATACAGGAAAATGCGCTGTAACAACTCGCCCTGACCTGAAGGGCCTGCATAACGTGAAAATAATGACGGTGCTTGCCAACGAATTACCTGAGTAATAATCCCTGAAAAAATAAAGGGAATTATCCCTATCGATAGATAGTGGTAATCAAAAAGAGCAAAACCCTGAAGAAACTCCATACCTGGCATCACACCCGCATCCTTTGCGGGAGGCGCAAGAGTAAGGGACCATACGGGCATGAAAAAATGCCCGTAATACCCTAAAAGCGCAAGAAGAACCAGGCCGTACCTCGACCTTAGTTCCATAATTTGCTACCCGGGAATGTGAAAAGCGGAATACCCCTGAAAGGTATCGTTTTCCGTTGACGGAATGAAAGATTTTGACATTAGCACATGACGTTCTTGCATGTACTGGCTAAAGTAACGCTCATCACGATCGAAGTTGCCTTCCTGCCCACGTCCATATGCATGAGCAATTTTTTCCCACACTGAAGAGTGGCGTTGCTGAACATCAATAGGCAATGTTTTAAGGCCGGCCAAAGCGCGCTTGTAGATGCCAACAGAGGCAGCCAGATCGGTGTGCTCAAGTCTTTCACCCAACCACACCATAGCTTTAACTGTAAACTCGTTAACCTTACCATTGCTCGATTTGATAGCTTGTTCCATAAATTTGGAAGCCGCAACCTCATCTCTTACTGTTGGGTGAGACGCCGTCAACAAACCTGCTCGGTAAGCCGCTTCCGCACGCTCTTCGCTTGTTGCAGTAACGCCATCAATAACAGCGAGGTACAACGCTTTGGCCTGCTCAGCCCGTTCGGTTTCATTGTCCACCTTGCTATATCCTGCTTCCGCATTTTTTGCAAGATTGATCTGCGCACCGGCATGAAGACTCTGCGCAGCCATTTCGAACCATTTATTGGCTTCGGCACGATCCTGAGGCATCCAGTAGCCTAGTTGATAAACTGAACCAACAAGATAAGCCACGCCGGCATTTCCGTTTTCGGCAATCGGCTTCAGCATAGAGAGTGCCAGAGGGACATTTCGTGGAACGCCCAGGCCAAGAAGGTTCATCATCCCTGCTGAATAAGCAGACTGAACATCCCCCTGCTCGCCGGCTGCTTCGAAGTAAAAGTAACTGCGATTAAGGTCGGTGGCAGACATTGGTTTTGCTGTTTTCGAATCAGCACCAAGAACACAATCAGCTTTTTCATCATTGCTCAACCAAACGCAATTATCACCACGGTAATAGTTGGCCAGATAGATCTGAGCAAAGACATCAGCCTTGTCATCACCGCGCGGAGAGGCGAAGTACTTCAGAAAAGAAACGACAGATTCCCGGTTTTCACTTGTACCCAAGTTATTTTGAATCATAAACTTGGTGTTGGCAATCGCCGCCTCATGCTCATACTGCGCAGCCTCAAGCATCCAGCGAAGAGATTCATCATAATCACCCTTCTTGTAAGCCTGTTCTGCGTGATAGAAGATCACGTTAGGATCGTTCATTGATTGAGAAAACACGGTTTCAGAAGAAACCGGAAGAGGGAGGGGCTCCACTCCTGTTTTTGCTATTGCCGATTGCGAGATGGCAACAAGTGCCGCACAAGCGATTGCTAAATTCGTCCGTTTGTTCATAATTTCATCCCTGACAGGTTTTAAGCTGATGCTATATTTTTGATATGATAGCACAGATTTTCGCTTAAAAATAAGCGAAACAAAAGAAAATTAAAGCCTTTGTTCCTCGCAAACTTCGGGGTCAAAAAGAATCTCCTTTTCTGACGCCGAGAAGTCCCCCATAGCTCCGGCACCTTTTGCCCGCATTTGCATAGCTGATGCAAATTTCAACTGCTCAGATTTGCTCAGCAAACAAGAGTATCTCCTTGTCCCCGCCGCGGTAATATCTACGCGACAACCAAGAGTGGAACGCTGAACTGAAAAAACACTAACTTTATCGATAAGGGGGTTCTTATGTTCACGTAAGTATTCACGGCAAACCGCAATATTCTTAGCTATTTGCGTAAGGGTATTCTGAGCCTCTTCCATCATCGACTTTGGCAGTCTCGCCGGAATAGCACCAAGTTCGTTGGGTATCATGTAATCACGATATTCCGACTCTTGTGCTGAAGTCGCTAATGATGACAGTGGAAAAAGCACTGATGTAAAAATCAGTGCTTGTAACAGAGTTGAGAAAATACGCACGAACAAACATCCTTATTTGCTGTTTATCATTGATACGTATTTTAACAGGTTTTTCAGGTCATTGTCAGTAAACTTTTCCCATGGCGGCATGCCGTCTTCAAACTTCAACTTTTCAGTATCAACTGAAATTGCCGGCAAATTTTTCGACACATAATTTGTGGTATATGACTTAAATAAAGATTTTACATCCATACCCGTGTCGGCCTGACAAGAAGAAAGTTTGGAAACCATTTGAGAGCGACCATTCTCCTGAGTTTCAACATCCCCTTCACTTCCCATTCCAATTGCAGCGAGAAGGCGTCTGCGGGCCGATGTCTCTGCGTCGGCAGCCACACCGTCTGTGCTAGGATCCTGGCTATTACCCATGCCTAGTCGGGTGAGCCAAACTTTGTAACCCTCGCTGGTTAAAACCAGCAACGATGCCTGACAAACTGGCTCTCCGGTATCGCGATTAATAAAGTCATAACGGAACCAAAGCTTACCGAAAGGAAAGTGTTTTTCCAACAGTTGCATACGATCAGCAAGGGAGATGTAATTTCGGCCATAACTCTCAATATACGTTGGAGTAAGATTTTCAAAATCTTTCAGCATGTTATCCAGACTGTTTTGAAAGTCTTCAGACAAAATCGTCTCAGCCAAAGCTGGTGAAAGATCAACCTGAGCCGCTTTCCAACCCAAATCTACCGAATCGTTAATTTGAACAGAATCACTCATTACTTATGCTCCCCGCCTTGAATTACATAAAACTGATACATCATTTCCATCTCATCTGATGGACAAGAACGCAACGTAAGATTACCTGGCTGCTCTTTGCCCAGCACCTGCCTGATAAACGTATCCACGCTCAACCCGCTTTCTTGTCTGGCAAGATCCAATCTTTTTACCAGCTTCGTCGAATAAACCATCGACTTCTTATCTGGCCAATCCGGATGATTAAGGTCAGGCTTAATGGAAAGCGCTTTATCTGGAATGTTGATATCAGAGTCTTTAACTTTTTTGGCCCGTTTGGTCGCGGGCTTTTTCGCTGCTGCACTTTTCGCTTTAGGCTTCTCAACCTTTTCAGGTTGCGTCTTCACTTCAGCTTTAACCGGAGCTTCTTTAGTAGAAGCCTCTTTTTCTGAATCACCATCAGCCGGAACATCAGGAATGTCATCATCATCCTCCAACTCCTGCTCAACGGGCGGAGACTTCTTGGTAACGGCACGCTTACCCTTTTCCGCTTTCGCCGTAGGCTTTTTCTCAACCTGCTCAGCAGGTTCCTGTTCCAACGACTCTTCTCTGATGTCGTCCTGAGCTACCGCTGCCTGCATACGACTTTCTTCATTGTCATACACTTCATACTCAGTGCGCAAACCGAGTTCTCTTAGAGCGCGGCGTATAGCTCTTGATTCCGCGGATAAAACAGGCTTCTCACCTACAGCTATAGCTGCATTCTCTGCGGCTGATGCACCTGGCATGGTGACATAACCGTCTTTTGTCAGAATGTTGATGGTGGCTGAGACAGCGGGATCTTTACCCAGTCGAACAGGTACCGTGTTTACGATAATCCGACCTTTCGTTGAAAGCATAATGATGCGTTGCAAATCTTCAGCGGTTGCTATGCGACACTGCATTGTCACACCGCTTACGGGTTCAATCACATCTTTAAGTGGTAATTTGGCAAGTCGCTTTTTCGCTTCTTCAATCATGGGAGCGAGACTTTGAATCGCCTCAGCAAGCCCTTTAGCGTTGAAGTTTGACGGTACTGCCTGAATTTTTTCGTTATTTTGTTGGTCAGTCATAGACCTGCCCTCTATTTGAATACATGCATTATATTACATGATTAAAAAAGAAAAGCAAGTGAAAACGAAAGATTTATTTGTACTATTTCAATGTTTTCTCAACATTCTTTCTTATTAGCTCGCGACCATCGCTCCATCCCTCTTTCATTTCAGGATCAAGTATGAAGATAACAACTTTATTATCTTTGAATCGCTGTGCTAACAGCTTTAACTCCTGAATAGCCGCACCAAGCTTATCTGGCGTTCTTGATGAAGCAAAGGATACGCCGGGCCCCAGAACAAAGAGCATGTCTCCATGCTCCACGTGAGCCTCAATCAGCTTCTCAACCACTGGTATATCAGATGCAATATACCCGACACCATCAAATCCCAACGGCTTCCAATCATTCAATGGAGATATAAAAACAAAGTCAGAGTGGAATGATGCGCACTGCTTTATTTTTGTTGCAGCATCATCTTCATCAATACAAGGTAGGTGATAGCATTTTCCCGCCATCAACCTCTCTCCACGCCAGTACACATCAGACATTACAGCTTTAAAATGCTCGGTAACTTCCGACATGGAGTCAAAAAAATCACCCATGCCCAAAGCTTCAAATTCTTCTCTTGATGGCATCCGGGTTACCTACGATGAACAGTCACACCTTTTACTGCCAGGCTTGAGAATATGGCAACAAAAAGAACGGTTACTGATGAAAAGACAAGGGCACCAAGTATTGGTGATGCGCTTACGCTTAATACGGCCGCCAGTATTTTCACAACAATGATAGAAATAAACATTAATACCATTCTCCATTGCGATTTTATCTGCGAGAAAGACCAGAAGATAACTTTCCAATATGGCATCTTTTCCACACGAAAACTTTCATTTCTTGAGGCCACGTGGTTAACAAACAATCTCTGCATCATTACGCCAACCCATGCTGCGGCGACATAAACAAGAACAGCGAACACTGATGCAACAAACAGTGCACTAAGCATTCCGTTTTCATCAAGATCACCTCTCATGGCAGAGAGAACGGCCTTTTCTCCCAAAAAGGAAAGCGCCAGTACTGAGGTCAAAACTACGGCTATCATCCACCAGAACATCGGTGAAAGGATACATCCCAATGTTGAGAAGAATCGGGTTCTCAGCCCAACTTTGTTTGCAGCACCTCTTATCAACATAACAGTTACAAGCACAGCAAATATAGATTGTATGTAAAAAAAGGCGCTTTTTAAAACCGTCTTTCCCCTGGCAACCTCAATCGTGTCCTCGATCGTAATTGATGAAAATCCGAGAGCGAGGACTTCCGCGATAAACAGAAAAACTGCCAGACTGATGAACTTAAACTTATTCTCAGACATCATGTTACGGACGTCTTTCATTAACAACGGCGCAGATCCCATTTTAACTTCCCTTAACCGAGCTTAGTTTTGTCTTTAACTCTTCGACGGATAAAAGCTCGATGTCGATTTCAGATTTTAAGCTGTCCATGACTAACGATGCACCAGGGACATCTTTAACATCTTTCAGGGCAACAGCAATGTCGCCCCCCAATAATGACACGATATCTTTACTGAACTGTTTAAGAGTGTCTGTGTCCATCGCAGGATCCACTCCGACATTCATCACAATAACTGACTCGATATCACCACTCACATTAAACACATCACCAGGAGAGAACCCCTTTTCTATATCATGCTTAAGCATTTTTACAGAAACGTCGAACGCCGGCATTGCACGATAAAGTTGCTCATTGGCCAGGCAGGACATGAGGAAATAGTACGAATCGTTGCTGTCACTCTCAAACACATCACCTGTATTAGTGGCAGCAACGACGGGGTTTAAAATGTAAAGCATAATCACTCTCTTAGTTTTTTATTAATGTAACATAATAAAACTTTGAGAGCAATCGCTAAGATTTATCATCATCTTTTTTGTCGTCAGACAAATCTTTACCTGAAGGCTTATCGTCCGTCTTCTTATCCGGAGCAGGGTTATTGCCAGCATCATCCGCAGTTGCATCCCCTCGCGTAAAGACAGGGTTTTTCTGGCCCCTCGTGTTCCCGGTTTCAGACACGTTATCCGGTTCCGCAGTCGGGCGAACAGACTGATCTGGCGCGCTACCCTGTTCACCTTGTGGTGCAGAGCCATCTTTACCACTAGGCACGTTACCGCTGTCATCATTTTGTTGTTCGCGCGGACCAACCTGACTTTGTCTTTGTTCACCTTGCTGCTCATTGGCCCCAGAACTGTTATTTTGCCCATTGTTTTTCTGACCAGCCATCATAGCCTGACCATTTTCACGGCCTCTCTGCACAATCTCGTCCCGCGACAATCCTTCCAGCCCAAGCTGATTTGCAACGCTCTCTGCGCGCTCAACTTCCTTCTGCAAGCTCTTCATTGTCATATAGCCGCCGTTGGATGCGTGCTCCCTTAAAGACTTACCTATCTTTGTCGGCAAATCACTGATTGTTTTTGTTATCTGAGCCTGAACATACTGCTCAAACCCCAGTGAACTGATGTATTGATCATCATCACTCCGTTTAAGATTCACTTTCTCCTTCAGCATATCAGGCATAGACTTCATAATGCCCAATCCAAAGCGGAACAGAATAAAGATCGAGACCAGATAAACAACATACATCAGAACATTGAAAACCAAAGACGAAAGTCCGAATGTGTCAGACGAAGATCCAGCCAAACCTTGGTTCAGTATTGCAAAACTTACGTTTAATGCATACATGATAACGACAATTGTCGTCCATGATATTACGGCTGAAATAGAGAAGAAAAACGGGGTTGCGTAAACGCTCATCAAGTCTTGCCAAAGAAGCTTGAATCCATTTTGATAATCTTTTTCAACTGTCAGCAACTTAATTAAAGCATAAATAGGTATGATAATGATGGTCACAACCAATCCTACCCAGAAAAGCACAAGCATCATCAGGCTGAACAAGTACGCCATCATTGGGAGGATGTAAGCAAAAACAACACCCACTACAAGAAGCATCGTAAACACTGGCATTAAAGCTGACATAATTACGCTTGCAATCTTGATGATTACAATGACAACTTGAAGAATGGCCATAACCAGGCCACCCACCACTTTACCAAGCTTTCCAATCATATCCTTAACAAAGGCACCGGCCTTTTGTGCGATTGTTTTTTTCTTTTTCGCCGCGTTGCTGTCACCTTCACTAACACTCCCCTCTTCACTGTCACCCTCAGCCCGCTTTATCGCCATGACTGTGACCTCAAGGATCCCCGTTAATACCATTGCATCAATCATTTGATTGATCATGTCATTACCAAAATGCGACAGAGCAATAACAGGATGGCGGTTCCCGGACAGGCAGCTCTCGTAACCTTGGTCAAAGCATGTTTGCAACCCGGTCATTAAAGACTGGTCAGTACGCATTCCACTTGCGGCCTTAACATGATTCAAGGGGGAGAACAGCATTTGCTCAAGATAGGCGAAAAACTGCTGCATGGCCTCTTCCTCAGAAGCTGAATCACTAAGCCTTGATGACCCTACGTGTGTTGCAGCACTTCCAATAGTGAACATGTCATCGCGATAAGCTTCAAACAAGTCACCAACTTTAACAAAAGCCTCCTGATTGCTTCCGAATGCTTTTGCGTTAACATAGTTGCCATCACTACTTGCCGCAGAACTTACCAGCATTGCTCCATCTATACTTCTTCCCATGCTCATTGCACTTTGCTGAGTCTGCCCGGTATAAAGAAGCGCGCCACCGAACATTCCCCAGCCACGAGGGCGAAGGTTTATATCTTGTTCTATCTCATCGTTATCTGGGTTTAAGGCTTCTTTAAGGTTGTCTGCAACCGCTTTCTTGGCTGACATGGTATAGCCTGTTATCAACCATTTTTTAAGTTGGTATTCTTTCATCAGTGCCGGCGCTACCTCTTCGCGCATTTTTTTTGCAATGCGGGCAACTTCGGGATCATTGGGTGGAAGGCGGATCATGTTGCCATCTGAAAAGGTTACATCTCCGAAAGCATCCGGATCATCGACCATGTAGGCTGCGAAGCGGTTGGTATCATCACTACCATGTTCGCTTTCCTGCAAAAACTTAACACACTGATAAGACGCTCCCGAAGCGGAGAAGAGCTCTTCCAGCTCACTGTGGCCTGTGAAGCGGTTGTAATCATAAATAAACTTTCTTGCTTCATATTGCTGATCCCACGTTTCTGCGCACTTTTGCGCCCTGGCCAGCTCTGCCGCATCCCATGCTTCATTCAATATGTAGTCGAGGCCGTAAGCGGGATCGCTGTCTTCATCACGCTCCAACGCATGATATATCCTGCTATGGCTAAACGCTGCGCTTGGCCCGTTTTCCCAAATGTTATCTAAACCACCCCGCTCAAAACTACCACCAAGGAGAAAAGCTGCCGCTACCTGATGGCGTGCCAGCTTTTCTTCATTGCTCGCGTCACGAAGAAATGAGTTGCCGGCCAGCGAGCTGGAAAAAACATCGGCTCCCGTACTGCTAAACAGCTCTTCAAGTTTTTCATAGCGCTGAGCAGAGTCCAGTGACGTGTCATTCAAAACTGACTCAATCAATGGAGAGATGACACGCCTGTACCTTGAGAAGAAGTTGCCGGCCGAATAGGTTTCTTTCAGCATTTCACCAACATCATCGCCAACCAGATAATTCCACGCATTTTCCCATCCACTGTCAGATTCGCCGTCAACACTTTCTTCAGTTAATGCTTCCATGTCACCAAATTTGTTCTGACCGAAATCATAATTGACGCGAAGACAGGTGTGAGGGTGTCCATAAATATCCCGCTCAAAACCGGTTCTGCCGCACAAAAGCCCACCGTACATTGCTTTGACGGAGGCAAGAAAAGGGTTGAGCAGTGATGCGCCGCCGGCAAAGTTGTCGTCATACTTGTTTAGGTTGAACGTAACCATGGAGCCATCAATGTCGCCCTCTTCTGCATCACCGGTGTAGGCAAGGCAGTAATCGTAACGGTCTGCGATGTTGTCCTGATCGTAGTCGAACAACTCACCAATTGACGTATTGTGAAAGAATGCAGAGCCAGTCTTGGCGTTAACATTAAGCAACGCCTGGCGGGTGTTGATCTGACACATCTGGCCTTCAATCATGGTGTTTGCTGCAACCTGTGCATTGGGAAGCAGCATCCCTTCTTTCATGTTGATATCGCGACTGGCCGTGTCAGTAACGCTAAGGTATGTACTAAAAATGTAATTGCCGCCCATGTTTGCAGGCAAAGAGCCAACAGCAGCCACGGCCTGACCAATAGTAATGTACCCCTTATCACTATTTTTCCCCCCGGACACACCAAGAGGGATTAGCATAAGAAAAAGTACGCTAAGGTATGAGTAAAAAAGAAACTTATCACCTCTCGATTCTATAAAGTTCGCATCGCCCATTTTTGCTGCGGTAGAAAAGTAAAGGTACGCTTTAAAAGCAATAACGAACGTGGCTAGCACACTGGACAATATTGCTACAGATGAAAAAATTAAATAAATGGGTGCAGACACGCCAATAACTTCATCAGCGTAATTTGTGAACTCACTGTCAAGCGTGTTTTCATCGATGAAAACAAGAACAAAGGGCCGGACCGCCTGGTTTTGGAAAATTTCAGAGAGGAAAAGATAAGATCCTTGGAATGCCAGGTCTTCCGGACAGATCGTGCCATTTCTCGGGGCTATCCTTGCACCGGTCCCGTCGGGTGCGTTTTCGGTTCCGCAGGGCAACACATTTTCCGCAGCATCAGCGTTTTCACCGGCAGCATACGCATCAATGGAAAGACTCAACAACAATATTGTTGATGCTATCAGCGCTAATATCTTTTTCATGCATCCCTGCCCAGATTAATGTAACTCGCTCTATGGTATCACAGAATCATCCTGATTTTTGCTGTCGTACGATACCACATCTAATATCGGCAATTTTAGCACGTCACCCACTCGAATGGTATTTTTTTGAGAAATATTGTTCACGCTAACCAACGATGATATTGGTACACCCGTGGAAGTTTGGATGCTATAAAGATTCATCCCTTTTTTCACAACCACTTTCGTCATTCCCATTTTGTCAGGTAAAGACAAAACTGTACCCGCCCGCAATCTTTTACCATCGCCTATTAACGGGTTGCCGCGTATAAGCATATCAACACTGACCCCTGTTCTGGAGCTGATTTTTGCGAGCGAGTCACCCCTTTCCACCCAAACCGCCTCGCGCTTAACAAGCGATTCAATGTAGTGTACGTAACGGATAGTTTCATAAAAGCGCGGAACTCTCGGTTTACCGCCGTTAATGACTCTCGCATAGCCCGCATTGTAAGAAGCTAAGACGTGTTTTAACTGCTCCCAGTTCGAAGGGTCGGCATCATCCCCATACAGAATTACGGTAAGCCACAGCATGTATCTTGCAGCAGCATCTGCCGATGCGTGAAATTCAGAACGAAAATCGACATACTGTTTCGTGTCAATATCTAACACCATTAAGCCAAACTCTCTTGCGGTACCCTGTAGAAACTGAAAACACCCTACAGCGCCTTTTCTGTTCGGTTTTTTAATGCACCCGCCGCTTGACTCTATCATGTTTTGATAATAAAGAAGATCGTCAGGGAAGCCATAGTATCTGCTTATCTGACGTAATTCTTCTTGTGATATCCCTTTAGCTGAGAACTCCACTTTATAAAAATCAGAGAATTTCTTTGGTGGGGATTTCAAAATATTAGGGTTGCCCTTCGCAATATCCAGGAGGGAAATTTCTTTTTTCACAGGTAAACCTGGCGAAATTTTTACTGTGGACGCCCCCGTCCACGCATCTACTACCAGCGGTTCTCCCAGGGCAGAGTTGAGGTACAGGCTTAACATTCCCAGACTTAACATAACTCCGGAAAGGAAGAGCAGTGTGATTGTTTGTTTCTCATTCATCTTTTACAAATAATACGTTGCATCATTATGAAGCAATTGTACTTCGGCAACCATTATTTGACAACATTTTTGTTTGAAACAACAAGTTTTGCTCTGCCGTCACTCTTCGCTTTGTACAAGCAAACATCAGCTTCCTTGGACGCTCCTACCGCGTTCATTGTATAAATCTTGTCTTTTTCAACGAACGAAGCGCCGGCGCTTAAAGAAATCTTTTGAAGTGGGGATTTTTCATGTTTACGTTCCAGGGTAAAATTGCCTTTTTCCCATGCAACAATAAGGTCTTTTTTTAGAATTTCATTCCACGCCTCATGCGTCACCTGACCCAACATCACAAACTCTTCCCCGCCTATCCTGAAAAGGGTCAGCCCAATTTCTTTTGCGATATTGTCGAGCTCGGAGGCAACAAACTTCAGACATTCATCACCTTGATCGTGACCATAAAAATCGTTGTACTTCTTGAAGAAATCAATATCAACAAAGAAAACGGCAATCCCGTCGGCATGTAATGAGCTTGATTTGTTGTCCTGTCTTAATTTGTCGTAAAAATCGTAAAAGTACATCCTGTTTGGCACCAGGGTCAATGCATCCGTATAAATATCATTATGGATACGTTCTTCCAGTTTTTTTACATAACGCTTTTTTACTATCGCCAAGGTAAATGGACTTGATAGCACAATAGCGTTAGCGGTTAGTTGCCAATATTTTGATGACAAAGCAAGATCAACAATTGAGCTCCCCAACCAGTAGACAACAACAAGAAGTAGTATCCACTCTAAAAAACCAAAGAAGCCGATGAACCCTTTGTGTTTTTTCCTCCATGTCAGAGGCGTAATCAAAACAAAAAGCAAAGTGGGCACAAAGGAGGTTAACAGAGCTAATATTGTGCTACTGCCATGTACGCCTGACAGCGCCGTTATCAACATAAATGTTACAGCTGCATTGCCGGCAGCAAGAACAAGCTCAAACTCTTCATCTTTCAATAACTTCTGAAGCGTAGTGGAAACCTGCATTAAAAACTTAAATGCGAACAGGGCAACGGTAGCGTAAGTTACCGCCCCAAGCTCGCCCGGGGGCGCTGCGCCACTTGAGGATACCAGGTGGTAGCAAAATATAAGCACAACAGACAAGCCCAATGCATACACAGTGTTTACAGCGTGTAGCGAAGATGCTTGCCGGATAAAATCCTGAATGCGTTCTGTTCCCTGAACCATGCTTACCTCTTTCTGACTTCCCTGTCAGTAATTTTATTGCAATCCGTCGACAGCTTCGTCTTTCAGACCGTCGAGCTCATTTTCCCATCGTTTCTTAACAGAACGGCGGAAGCTGTCTTTGCTAAGCGCTCCGTTTCTGTACTTCAAACCCATGCTCCGGTACTCTGGAGGAATAACGGCTTCCGTAAGCATTTTTTCCATCGCGCGCTGGCCGTACCGGCGAATAACTTCTTTCCTGGCATCATCTTTCAGCCTGTTGAGATTATCCATCACGGCATCTTTCATGTCTGTTGATGCATTCTGCATTCTTTTACAAATGGACTTACTGATAGCATCGGTAAGCTTGCTCGCAATCTCAGACATGCTTGGGATGCTTGTAGACATCAAACTGTTGGTGGCCGCTTTCATTTTATCCACCAACGCACCAAGATCGCCATAAAGGAGAGCTAGGCAGGCTTGGGGATCGCTTTCCGCTTTTTTGGACTCCGTGCTTTGATAAGCGGATTGCCAGAGATGAAAATCCGACATGGCTTTACGCTCCGGATTTGGAAGTTCCATGTACGCAACCACTTCGTCATGAGAGCACTCCATAACGTTTGCCCTATCACCGAGAACACTCTCCTGTGCAAATCCCAAAGGGGACAACAACATGATTGATAGCGTTAATGCCAGTTTAACTTTGCGCATAATTCCTCCATGGCGATATTATTGCACACCGACTCGCAAAAAAACCTTAAAAATAAAAATATTTTTGCATTTTTATTAATGTGCTGATATATTTTATCAAAGTGACAACAGCACTATTATAGTGGATTTAAAGCCTATGAGCACAACCGTTCTTTTTCTGCCTTCAGGATATGCCGGGAAACCAGATCAAAACGTCGAGATGTCAAGCGATGTGGCGATGACTTTTTTACCCAACAAAGGTCGAGAAGTTCGTTGCCAGGGCACCCTTTCAAGACAAGCCATACCGGCCATCAGACGAAAAATAATTTCCATCCAGAACGGAAAAAGCACGTCAAACAGCGACGTGCTTAATCAAGTTGCAGAATTATTGGCTCAGGCACAAATAAACAAAGTTACACCCTACTACCTTTCGAAATCTGCACACTAAGGTCTCATTTGAGGGCGTGGAGAGTCCTGCCTTGGATCTTCAATCTCAGGCGCTTCCACATTTGAAATGCCAGACAAAAGCAAATCCTTTCCACCATCTGCCAGAGACGGCTTGTTCATCACTGCATCCAGCACACTCTGAGATGAAACCTCTGGTGCAACAATGCTCATCTCCTGAACACTACGCAACCCTTTAGCAAGAGGTGTGGTACCATAAATCCTCAGGACCGTATGGTTCTCACCAGGCTCTCCCCGCGATACCATGTTGGCAATATCCTCAACACCAAGCCCTTCATAGCCTGCCACAGGATAGTCTTTCGGACCGTCCTCTGATTGTTTGGAAACGACGAGATCAAACTGTCTTCCACAACGGGAAACGTCAACAAGGGTAACTGTGGCCGGGAGAGGATCTTTTGTACTATCCCCTGCTCGCTGAAGGGTTTCATGCTGCCCAAGAATAAGGTTGCAACGAACTCTTCCTCCTGCCACTTGGTTCATTGACTCAGTGGCCTGACGGCTTCGTTGCAACTTTTTCATCTCAAAATCTAAATCTGGCATACCTCTACCCAATATATCCATTACTTACATAAATGATTATATCATGATTTAGAGAAGTTAAGATTTTATGCGCCAATTCCCAATTTTTCTTTAATACGGCATCGAAAAACAGGAGGCAGACGACTTTGGTACTGTGGATAATAAGATTTCCGATCGCTTTCAACTTTGGCATCGAACTCGGGAATACGAGCCTGAACAGCTGAGTTTGCAACATCAATCCCGTGCTCTGACATCATTTCCACAGCATGCTTCCTCAGGGCTTCTATGCAGTACCCAATGCTGAGAACGATCGCTTTACCTGTATCGTCGAGAGACTCAAAGTCAGCGGTCTTCACATGTTGGACATGTACCCATTTCAACCACTTTAGCGAGGCGTTCCAGGTCATCATATTATTGATCACCTTTATCTTTGGCAGGTTTTCTGAGCGCCATTTTTGAAGCTTCCGGCCAAACACCTTACTGTCAACAAGCGGATTACCCAAAGTGTTAGAACCGGATTTAACCTGCCCTTGCCAATAGGCGGTCATTGCTGACTTCTGCTGAGGACCTGACTCACTGCGACAATGAGTACAAACATAGTGATACCGGTCACCAGAGGTGCATGTTTCACTCTTTATAACCATTTCACCATGGTCACACTTTGCGCAAGGATAAGATTCTGGTACGTTTGTGAGCCGGGACAGGTTTTCATGCGACGGAAGGTAAGATGAAACGTCTCTGAACATCCGCGGGTAAACTTCGAATTCTGTTTTAAGATATTGCTCTATATCTAACTTCATGTGGGGTTCCTCTTGTACTACTCACCACCGAACCGGTGCACGTTACCTAAACGCATGGCATTGGCACCCTTAATCTCAGGGGGCAACAGTTCGATGTAGGCCAGTGTGCTGAGCGTCCCCACGCGTTCGCCACACAACCATTCATCTTTTAACAATTCTACATCAATTTGTTTGTGTTGTACAATACAAAATGCAGTTGCGTCTGACACGAGTGCGCCGACTTTACGTTCATCTACCGGAGCTGGCAGCGTATCCACAACAACATTTTCATACTGAAACTCTTTCATGAAATCAGAAAGCGTTTCTCCCGGCACATTTGACGAAACAAGCAAACCCCATGTTACCTTATCAGTGCTTGCAAGCACATTGCCGTCACTCTTTGCTCTGGCTTTAGCCTCCCCGGCCTGAAGGTTTTTTTCTTTCATTAAGCCGGGATCTAAAGCCTCATTAGCGTTCCTGCCTTTAGAAAACGGTTTAACTTTTTTGGACTTATAGTCTTCGCTCCTTCCAGCAGGTTTATCACCCGGTCTTTGCCGGCGCGCATCCGGATTGTTGTACCGGTGACGTCCGGATTTGGGTCTGCGATGGGAACGTTTTGGCCCGTTTCTTGTGTCAACCGAGGTGTGGTTACCGGTCATATTCAACTACTCCAATTTTTTCCAATTTATACCCATGCGGATCAACCAAAGAAGAGTGATAACTCACGTCTCTGAACCCAATCCGGTAATCCGCCTTCGTTAACCAGAGAGACTTCATAAATCGCGTTATCGCGACATAAGCAAGGCGGGCGTCTTCTTCCGGATCATCCCCGCCGCCACCATCAACATTCATGGGAAATACGCCATCCTGAATGCCGATAATGACACCACGCTCAAACTCCAAGCCTTTAGCTTTATGGATTGTCATCAAATGAACTGCACCTGGCTTTTCCTTGTCCGTCAAAGTATCATTTAGCAATCGCTGCTCTTGAAAATCAACAACCGACGGTTTCACCTTTTTCAGTTTCGCCTGATGCTCGTAATCTTCAAGAACGGAAAAAAGCACCAGAAGATTTTGAGCCTTTTTCTCCCGTTCTTCTTCCTTATAGAAATCCATAAGGCCCCAGTTGTGCAACCAACTTTTTGCTGCTGCCGAGAGATATCCTGCTTCAACGTACTCTTTAGCCTCATCGAAGAACAGGATTAATTCTTTTATCCTTTGCTGGGAGGACAAAGACGGCTTTGAACGGAAGTACTCGACCCAATTCAAGCCTTTTTCAATACGTTCGATCTCAGCCTTTTTCAGTTTTGCCGGCCCCATGCCCATCTTAATAGTTTCCATGATCTGTTCAAGATAGAAGGTTTCATGAGGCTCATCTGTGAACCTGAGTAAACCAAGAATCAACTTTGCTTCACGGCTATCAAATAAGGCGATACCATTATGCATATGATAAGGAATACCCAGGTTTATCATGGCTCTTTCTAGCTGCTTACCCATATGATTGGTGCGCATCAGAACTGCCATTGAGTCGTATTCTGTACCTGCTGAATGCCAACGCTCAAGCTGGTGGGCCACAGCCTCGGCCTCTTCACTACAGCTTGCGAACTCAAATATTTTTACCGGCTCGCCGGCAACATGATGCGGCTCCAGCTTTTTCCCTGATCTAACCGAGTTCACGCCAACAACATGGTTTGCTAACTCAAGTATATTACCTGAGCACCGGTAGTTTGTGAACAACGTAACGCATTCAACATCACTTTGAAGTTTGGATTCTTCATAGGAATCCATAATATGTCGAATTTCTGCGCCTCTCCAGGAATAGATCAGCTGATCTTCATCCCCGACCATCAGCATTTGTGTGTTCTTACCTCTGACCAGACGAAGAAGTTCAAACTGGACATGGTTCGTATCCTGATACTCATCGACAAAGATATATTTCCAACGGCGCTTTAATGTGGCCGCAACATCCTCTCTTTTCCTCAGCATCAAAACGGCTTTTTCAAGGAGATCATCGAAGTCATATACGCCCGCACCGATTTGAGATTTCGCTTTCGCATACTCTTTCGCGACTTCCCGGTATATCTCAACCGTAGGGTCATCATCAAACTGGCCAATTGCAGGGTCGCGACCTTTGTTTCTTTGGTAACCAAGCCAATGAAGAAAGCGCTTTAACTCAACCGCCTCTTTTAACTTCATCTCGTTGATAATATTTTTGATTATGCGTCTTTTATCACCGTCATCGATTATGTCAAAACCGGAATTGTCAAACTGGCGAAGCAAATCAACGGCAATAGAATGGAATGTCCCCACCTTGACGGGACGCTTACCTTTGGAAAGGGCTGCTGCTCTTTGCTGCATTTCTTTTGCAGCCTTTCTCGTAAATGTTACGGCGAGTATCTCTCTTGAATCAACATTATGGTTTTCTTGGAGATAAGCAATGCGATTAACTACCACCCGGGTTTTTCCAGAGCCGGCACCAGCAATTACCAGTATATCTTTTTTTTCTTGTGGATCAGGCGTCAGCGTGATCACTTTTTTTTGTTCCGGGTTGAAATTCCTAAGATCCATAGTTTGCACCAAATAAAAAACCTTGCAGGTAAAATACCAGCAAGGCTTTTTTTTGTCAACAACATTATGATGCTTTAGTAAAACTTGACCTAGTTAAAAATCCAACTCAGGCCCATGTTGAAAACAGGATCGCCAAACTGGTCAACCGATTCGAAAGATACATGATAAGACAAACGTTCTGTCGGGAAGTAACCGTATTCGACAACTGCACCTACCTGATCATCTTCCAGTCCCAATTCGCTCCAGTTTTCATCACTACTGTAAGCCAGTCCACCCAGTACCAAACGGTGTGTGTCGTCGAACGAAAATTGCAATCCAGCGCTTGCACGCAATGCGTTGATGTCTTCAAATGAATAGACTTCATCCGGCGCATTATTCGAACCTGAAGATCCACTTCCTGAATCAGAACCTGATGAGGAAGTGTCATTCAAAGGCTCAATAACAACGTCTTTTGTGCTCATTTTCGCGTAGCCCAACTCAATGTAAGGAGCCATCACTGTCGCGTCTGACATTGCAAATGGATAACGCAGTGTCGCAGATAATCCATATGTGTTGTGGCGTGGACGAAAATCACCATCACCGTAAAGTGCAGTGTTGAAATCAGTGTCGCCCAGGTCGGTAACAACATTGTAAGTCTGGCTATTAAGGAAAGAATTTACATCAAACCCTACTGCGAAATATTTGTTTACCTGCCATCCCAGGTTGATGTAATACCCGGTTTCACCTTCATGAGCTGAAAGTCCAGCGCTTAACGAAGCATTGTTGCCCATTGTTCTTTCGTGACTCAATTCATCAGCCATAACTGACGCAGATGTGGATAAAGCAAAAGTGAGAGCCAAAGCTCCATTCAATAAAGTCCGTTTCATTATGAAACTCCCTGTTTTCAAGTATTAGCCTTCATCGGCCGGTTCAAAGCAGCATGATAAGCCTTCGGCTTCTTCGGTACCACACTCAGGAGTTGGCAGGTCCATTGAACGCTTATGCTGATTTTCGTTGATATACTTACAGATTTTTTCAGTTTTTACAACCCCCATAATTTCATCGCCTTCTTCACTCAGCAGCCACTCTTCAACAAAGTTCGATTCTCCCCCCACGCGCTCAGGTATATATTTCTTATCTTTCAGGTACATGAGAAGATCTTCACCTTGCGTGACATCTCCGAAGTCAACCTCGCCTTTTTCAGAGTTTGCAGCATAAGCTTTTGCCGCCTCATCAATTGCACGAGCCTCGTTAAGCACTTTTTCAGCATTTGCCTTAGCGTTAAACTCAAACATCCCTTCACCAACACTTGTCTGGCTAAATGCCGCGAGCACAGCCACAAAAAGCAATAGTGGAACAATAAACTTTAAAAACATTTCCCTTCCTTGTAACGGACATTCAATCAGACAATGGTAACTGATTTTTAGCGGAAAAACGCAAAACTCAAAAAGAATTCGTATATAATAAACAATAAGACAGGATAAGGTGGAAATTATGATATACAGACGCCCTAGTGTGAAGGCAGTTTACCCCGTTGGTGATCTCGGGTTAATAAGCGTTCCGGAACACTTAGACCCCTACAACATGCTTAATGAGCAGGAGATATACGTGCGCGACCCGTTTTCTCCGGGGATGACTTTGCGAAGAATGCCGCTTAATGAAGTTACATTCAAAATTGGCGCGACCCACTTTTTCAGTAAAGACGGCCATGAATTGGGCGCTGACGGGAAAGGCCCCGAAGAGCGGCAGAAAAGACAACTTCTTTACAACTTTAGCATCGCTTTCTGGCCTGTTGCCGCCGCAACATTCCAGAGATTACTTTCTGTACCCAAAAGGGACCACGGGCTCAACCCCAATATCACTCCGGATATGGGACTTGTTGTTTCCCCGCCAAAACGCAAAATAGATGGACCGAAAGTAAAACCTCGTCCGGGACCACCAACACCTGGCGGAAGATAAAAAAAGCCCCGCATCCGCGGGGCCATTTTTTTCAGTCGTAGATATTACTGCGGAGTGGAAAGCGCCCCAATTGGGTTGTCTTTAATAAGTATACCCATCGACATACCAACTTCTTTTACAGGTTTGTATCCAGGTGTTACTGAGATCTGTCCACCATCAGAAGGCTTGGCAACAAGAACAGGGGTGCCCGAAACACCATTGTCATAACCCAACACCCATCCGTCATTGATGATTTTTTCACAATCAGCCATATCTTTTTGAGGATCAGGCACAGGAACAAAATCCCGCTCCAAAGAAATACGGTGATAGCTCTCAGAAGGATTTAATGAGCACATCGCTTTAGCCCACTTGTCATACGGCTCAGCCGAGCGGTTTCTCATGCCAGAACGCGGCCACGGGATGTAATGGATTTGAATCCCGTTTTCCAGATAAGTGTCACGCTCATCTTCAACTTTGTGGCAATATCCGCATGTAGGATCGGTGAAAACATAAAGATCGCCCTGCTTTTCAACGCCTTCTGGCAATTCGTAAGTTGGCCACTTTGTTAAATTTTCTCCTGAGAAATCATATTCAATCAGCAGCTCTGAAGAACGAACAAACTGATCATCACTAATAACAATCAGGTTTGAGGGGGTAATTAACCCTGCACCGTCTTCGGCAAGCATAAAGCGTGTACCTTCAACGCGCACCGGAATATAGCGGGTACCATGATCTTTCACATATGCGTCAGCCGTAGCATCAAGCTCAACTTTCATCCCCTTAAGTTCAGGTGAAACGCTATGGATTTTAGCTTCGGCGGCCTTAACAATTTTTTCAGCCTCAAGGTTTTCAGCATTTGCTGAAAAAGCAGTTGTTGCGCCAAGTGCAATTGCAAAAGCTGCAACAGTAGCATTAAGTTTAAATTTCATGAGTAAGTTCCTTTTACATGGAGGAAGAAATAACGTGGTAGGCTCTCGCCAACCTTGAAGTTGAATATACATCGGGATAGCGGTTAAGACGATAAGTCATCAAAATCCTTTCCCTGACTTGACTTGCATTTTTTCTTTGACCTTCGTCGGGGCTTTCTTGTGCAACCCAATTCATCAGCTCCATAAAGCGGACCTGACGCCCGTCGTCCAGCTGACCAATCTGTTCCAGCAGCGCAGCACTGTCCAGGGTGGATAGAAAACGGATAAGGTTAATAAGGAGTTCATCGTTTACGCGATCTGCTTTTACGGCGGACTCAAGCGCACTAATGAACATCCCCCACTGCTTTTTCACTTCAGGCGCTGACAGATTTGCTGCCCAGTTTTTGGTTTCGAAATCGCGTAACATAGATTTTATGCTTTCGCTCAAACCAAGCGCAGCTTCCAGCTGTTCCTTGCCTAACGTACCTGACATAAGACCAATCCCTTGTATAATGATGCGCATTGTATATCAAAAAGACCGCGCCACTCAAGAAAAGTTTCACATTTGCTATTGATTTTATAATGTTGCAACTATAAAATAGATTCCATGAAATATAAAATAAACACCAAAAATGTATTTGCAACACTCTCTGTTGTCTATCTGGCCATAGAGGTCCAAGCGTTTACATTCTTGTCAAAGCTTTATCGGACAGATGTGTCGAGCGCCTTATTATCCGACTACGAAAGGTTTGGATATGCGAGCGCAGGCATCGGTATTTCTCTTTTTTTTGCACAGTGGGCATGGACGAGGGCAAAAAACACGAAATCAAAACTTGGTGTTTTGCTTTGCTTACCCTTACTTTACATTATTACAGTATGGTCGTCTTACGAGATTGTCCACAAGAGCCCGGACTGGATATCTGAAAAAGAAAGACCCAAAGCGATGGCGAATGCCGTACAAACGCTTTCATCTCCATCTTGGAGCAATTTGGCATCTTTTTATTTGGATGGCGACATCACGGTATCAGATCTCGACGTAAAAAAACTCATCTCCAAACATCCGGCTTCAGACAGAGTTGTCCAAGCCTCATTCATTAATGGAATGAGAAACCTAGACCGGTTCAACGACATATATTCAAAAAATGCTCCAACGCTCGATCGTTCGGTTTGGCGGTCGCTGTGGAAGGAAGCGGTTAACAAAACCTATTTTGACAAGAATGCTCCGGACGAAGAGGATGCTGAGTACCAATACATGGCCGCTGTTGCATTCCTGAATCGCGCACAAGACGATCCTACAAAATGGGCAGATTTGCTTCCAACGTTGATGTACATCTCCATTACCGATCCGGGACTGGCCCATTTACTTTCTTTTGAAATGGAAGGGTTTACTTCAGGTGAAAAAATGGGGATCGCTGAAATAGACAAAGCAGGGCTTGCAAACGTCAGAACTGAAGCTTACGTATGGAAAAGGTTTCAGGAAAGATATTTTAACTTCCCCGGATACATCGCAGGCAGCTCTCCTATAGAAGAAAGAATGAGGGTTGCTTTCAGTGAAATGATAATGGGAGACTTCACGTACCTTCCTGGAGAGTCCATCCCCTGGCACAGGGACGGCGTTTCACCGTCTGAACACGCCATATACAAAAAAGCTCTCCACCAGATTGCACCATACATCGTATACAAAGACGGGACATCTCTTATCCGTTTAAGCAGCATATTCGATGATACGACACGCGAGATGTACAGTGGGAAACTTAGAATGGGAGTACCTGGAAGCATCAGGAAGGCTTGGAGTGATTATGAGGAAAATGCCATATCTACGCTTGCAGTTAATGCGGAAGAATGGAAAGTGCCTTCTCAGTATAAACTGCACAGTGACTACCTGAGAATTGGTGCAATACTACCATTTATGATGCTGTCCTCATTTATGCTTATTGTGCTAAACACTGTGAAAATATTTAAAGGTGGGCTGGCATACGGCTTTGCTGCCGTCGGCGTGGCAACGCTTGTTTTCATAGAAGCCTCGCCCGTATTTCAAAACTCATTGCTTAAAGCGCTGGTATTGATCAGTGTTAAAGAATCTCAAATATTCATCCACTAAGCCCTGACCTGACGCGAGGTTGATATCAACGCGAGATGACCCCACTAGCGTTCATATCAACCCGATTTCTACACGGAAATATAAAAACTATCCAGCAATGCCTCACACTGAGGTTTGAACGCTGATGCGATACCAGTGTTTCGCCTATATCACATTCTCCCGCTTTGCCATCTTAATGAGGCCGGTGTTTTTTAACAGTGATACTCAAGAGTATAATGTGGACAAATTCGTCGTCACAATCGCCATTCATACAGATAGCGGGCACAAAAAAGCCGGCTTAGTGCCGGCTTTTAATTTTCGGGATGACTACCCCTCGTTCTGCTTGGCATCTCTTGCCTTCTGGATCTTTTCCTGTTCCTGACGATGCTGTTCACGCTTTAGCTTTTCGTGCAGTTTCTGCATCAAGTTTTCACCAAAACGAAGCATGTATCGAACGTGCTCTTTTGCTTTGTCATCGAGTGCGGAATAGTCTTCAGGTCCCTTTACTTCACATGCATCAAGCGCGCACTGAACAAGATTGCACATCGCCCACGGTGTCATGCCGTAACCATAAGCCCCACCTTCCTGAAGGTGAGCTATTTCGGAATACAAATCAGAATAAGAGTTCACGTGGTTAGACATGCGAGACTCATTCTCCTTGTACCAGGTCCGAATATAGGAAGAGCCATGACGCCTGGATAGCTCGTGCTGCGCTTTAAATGTCTGAAAGTACTGCTCTGCGTAGCGCATCATCTCTTCAACGCGCTTGTCAGTCTTATCTTCACGAACAATCCCGTCTTCCCAGATGTACTGATTGATAACTTCTGCGCTAAGACCGCTTTCAAAGTCATCAATTTCGAACTGGGTACGATCAGGCAACCCATTGTATATGTTGATATCCAGCATCACACGTCTCACAAAGAGTTAAGGTGCTGAACCAGTTTCGCCAGGTCGCCCAATGGGTCTTTGCGATCAAGCTGATTCATGTTGATAAGGTACTTGTTGTTCACGATGAAAGAGGGGACACCCTTAAGAACACCTTGCTCAACCAGGAGCGCCTGCTCAAGCGCCATGGCATCACTTTCCTGAACGACGGAGTTACTGGCCATACCCATCGCTACAGCCGGTTCTGAGTAACCAAAATCGACCATGGCCGCATCAACATCCGCTTCTGACTTAGGGCGATTGTTTTCAGAATGAATACGCTTGAACATAAAGTGAACAAACTTATCACCATCACCTGACTGCTGAGCAAACACGTAAGCCTGCGTCATTCTTTTTTGGAGCGCAGGGGAAAGTCCACCGAGAAAGTCCACGTGGGTGCGGTTAAAGCCTACATCTTCTGGCAACTGTTCTTTTATCAGTTCCACATATTGCTCCATGCCGGCGCAATGCGGACAAAACAGAGAAAAGTATTCGCGCAGCTCCGGTTGAGGCCCTACGTTATTTCCCTGAATAACAGTATACTCTTTACCTGCTGTATAAGACGGAGCATCCGCCGCCATCGCAAGAGGTGTACCCAGTACCAATGCAACACTTAATGAGGCTGCCTTAATCCATGTTTTCATACTTCTTCCTTACCGTTGGTTTGCGCAACGTGTGCGCCATTCATCAAATTTACGATCAAGCATGGTAATTTTCCCTTTAAGGGCTCTGACACGCTTCACTGCTGCGGCTTTAGACCGCACCAATTTAATATAATTCGGATTCACTTTTGCATCCCGGCGCTGCAATGCTTCAGAGAGGCGCTTGTTATGTTTTGCATAAAACTGCTCATCTGCTTCAACCATCAAACGCTTCTCCATAATCGATAGCGCTTCGGTATAAAAAACAAGGTCCTCTTCCGCCTGCGCATAGCGCATACAAAAATCATCATAGAGCTCGTAGTATTTACTATCCGGCTCGACGATGTTGATAATCTGCTGAGTCATCAAACACTCCTTGAAAACAATGAGGCAACATTACCATTCATTTCATTATATTGCAATTTAAAAATAAATATTGAAGCGAAATCGTAATTATTTTATACTGCCGATGTTACTTAGAGCAAAGTGACCGTCACTTAGAGCAAAGGGATGAAAAAACGTTCAACATTAATGTTCAAAAGGTATCAACATGAACATCAAAAAATTCAAAGGCCCATTGATCGGCCTGATCGCGCTTGTCAGCGCACTTGGCTTTCTGGAAATGGAAGGCAATAACCACGAAGCTTACAGCGCAGAAAACTACGCGACCCAACACAGCGAAATTGTTTGGGTTAAATAAAAAAGCTTCAAATAAAAAAACGCGACTTTTAGTCGCGTTTTTTTATAAATCATTTATGCACGCTGCAACTTCGTCCTGTAATCATAATCCGGCGTTTCCGGAACCGGTGCCACGCAATCAGAAAGGTTCATCATGTTTTCCATGTCGTAGGCATCCATGGTTTGAGAGTTGAATGAAGCTTCAATGACGCGAGGTGTATACATTTCGGCATCGAAAGCAAGCGCGCGCTGACAAGCATCTCTCATTTCTCCGGGAGGCGCTGCGTTAAATGTTTGTTCGACGTTTGGTAAAGCCGGGAGCTCTATCGTCATCCCCGAACGAATAACATTTTTATCAGTAATGCTGTCATTATCAGCAACAATACCATCAACATACTGATCAATAAGATCGTAGTTGTAAGGCACCCCGGCTTCCCTCAATCTGGCCTCAACAATCTCTGAAAGAGTATCACCTGGCTGCACAATGTAATCTACCTTTGGCAATGTGGATGGTGCCGGCTCAACTTCTCCTGCTGCAATTTGATTTTCTTCCATCACATCTTTAACCGATTTTTCATTCGCTCCGGCCGTCGGGTCGTTCGCCGTTGGGGATCCACCGGCATCCGCAGATTGCATTGCGAGTTTTTGTTCGTTTTCTTCAGCAGGATCAAAAGCGTCTTCCATGTTCATGCTGTTATTCAGCTTTTCATCAACTGATTGATCAACCTGGTGCCCACCGTCTTTAATATCTGGTGATGCATCCTCAGCATTATCAAGGAAGCTGGATGCATCCAATGACGGCGCAACGTCTTCTTCCACCGCTGGTTTCGCATCTCCCATCAAGTCTGATTCCGCACTGGTTATCGATGAGTTATCCAGAGCTGGTGACGAGTCGGCCATTGCCACGTCAGGGCCGCTAACTGCATCATCAAAGAAGTCCTGCGCACCATCCCACGCCTGTTTTGCCATCTCTTCCGTGCCATTAGCCAAGTTTTCTGCCATCACCATGGATTCATCAAAAAACTCAACACCTGAATCAAGTGCATTATTGGCAAGTTCCATTGTGGCCCCGGAAGCATCCATGGCAAAATTCATTATGCCACTTTGAATGTTCATCGCCATTTCGGCAGCATCTTCGACACCTACCACACCGACTGCTACCATCAACCCTACGGTACCAGCAGCAACGCCCATGCTGATTCGACCAACAGAGGAACTGTTCATTTTTGACAAGCCCTTTTTCAGAACAGATGTCAAACCGGCCTTTTCTGAAAGGTTACTTATCCCCCTGGCTGCCTCTTTTGATACCGACTGAAACGTTTTTGTCGACATGATTGCACCAACAGCCATCGACACCGCCAATCCGCTCGGGTTGGCAAGCGAGGCAACTTTTAACAAACCTTTCGCATACTTTGCAGCTTCTGCCACTTTAGGCTTACCATTAACCTGCATAGCATCAAGCTCGTTGGGCAAATTCGGGAAGGTGTTGTTGAACAGTTTTACCGTAGCCATTTTTCTTTGCTGAACATCAGAAACACCCTTAAATTCTGACTTTAGACTTCTAATGTCAGCTTCGAGGGCTTTCAACTCTTTCGGGAAAGCCTTCTTCATCTGTTTGTGAGTGTCTTTCTGTATGTACTTGTAGCCGACAAACTGCTCGGGTGTCATGTCTGCCACCATCTTAAGTTCATTAAGACGTTTTTGGGCAGCCTGAGTCAAAGGATCGCCTTTGTCCTCATGCCCCTTGAGGGTGTCGTATTCCGATTTTAATTGCGCATGCTCAGCAATGGCATCGAATTCAGGCTTGTAATATGTTTGCGTAAACGTCGCTTCAAGACCGCTGATTTCCTTTGCTGTCAGACCGCGTTGCCGCTTTTGGTGTTCAGCAATATGCTCCCCTAATCGCTTTTCAAACTCATCGTTTCTCGATTTCATTACACGATCGAGGAAAAGTAGAATCTTAAGGTTCTCACTAAACTGAGGCAAAGTCCGGCTGGCATTAACCTTCGCTTTTCTTTTTGCAACATCAGCAGCACTTGCCTTTTCAGGTGTTTTTTTGCCGGGATCTTTTTCGCTCATGACTAATCATCCAAAAATTCGTTAATATTATGATTTTATCACAATGACAAAGAAAAGTTTTTTTGGATTTTCAAACAAAAAGAACGGCGCAATGCGCCGTTCTTTATGTCTTGCTTTCAAGTTATTGATGACACCAATCCTGATACCGCGGATGAGACTTTAACGCCTCGCTCGGGTTTTGACAGAGGATAACCATCTCCCCTTCCTTATCTTCGCTGGATGCAACTGGCGCATCCCAAGATATTTGGGTGTGCGAAGCGGCATTATAACCATCTACCGTGGTAGAGGAAGCCGCATATGCAATGGCGGGAGAGAAAACTCTGACTTCACTAACCATTGAGCGGGCGCTGAACGGGTCAGAATCAAATGAAAATATGGCTGCAAACAAAAGCGCGGCCACACCGATAACGAGAGAAGCTATTTTCATAACGTTTTCCTATTTGACAGATTGTATTGTGTTGAATTTCTTCCCTTGTTGTTTTTATTGGGAAGATGGTCATTATAACAACAACACTGTTTAAATCAAGAAAAAGTTACAACAAAATACAACCTATCAAACACCCATGCGCATTCTGGTGTCTGGACGATAACGGTCATCAAACTGAGGTTCGGCGATCAAAAGCCCTTCCTGTTTATTACGGGCCGCCAGTTCCTGAGCATCATTCAAATCCAACCCGAAAACTTCAGTTCCAAGATAAGTCGTCAATTCTTCAGCAACCTGTTCTTGCAAATCCTGGCTTGAATTAAATGCGCGTGGAGACATATCTGCAAAGGCACCACCATCTTTCAAGTACATTGGAAAAAGCCCGACACCATTAGGATCAGCTTTTAAAGGAACCGTTTCCACACCCGTCTCGTTGAATGCTCTCGCTGCCGCCTCAAAGGGGTTATCGAACTTTGTTAACTCCCCGGGTGATGGCTTTTCCTGCTGAAGACAAATATAACCACTGTGAGGCTCCCCTTCTGATGGCTGATGAAAATAACCACCAAAGTTGTTCTCTATAGAATCAACAACATCCTTAGGGGTGTTTGCATCCAGTGCAGTGTAAACAAATATTGCAGAGTCTTCCATCTCCGGGTGGGCATGTAAAAATGCCACACCGTTTTTAATCAGCGAGGACTGATCACCCGAGGCAACCATTGCCGCATCAGGCTTACTTGTATCAAAAGGAATTTCGTTTTTCTGCAAAGCCTCCAGCCTTGATTTGCTGCCTATTTTAAAACCAAGGTTAACAAGATGCATTACATTTTCTGTGAACTTATCTGAAATCGGGGAGTTAACCAACTCACCCTCGTCATTATCAAGATCAAGCACATAAATACGATCATTCATTTTAAATCCCCACTATCATTTTATTGATGATATCACAGCAATATGCATAAGGACCCGAGATGAAAATATGATTATTTGGTTGAAAAACTATTTCTTCACGTGTATTTTATTACAACCAATAATCGTCACAACAAGGACGTTCGTCATTATGAAAGATGTTAATGAATTCATTAACCGTACTTTAAAACCTGTCATTGCGTCGATCCGCTCAAACCAGGTCCTTTTCGCCATTCACCTTAACGATGAAGATCCGGCAATAACAAATGCCGCTTTTGATGGACTTTCAACCATCGTTAAACGCATCCATAAATACATTGTGGATAACGCTATCGATGTGACCGATCCTGAATTCAGAACTTACACAAAGTCAAAAGACTTGCCAGACACAGAGTATTTCTGCTTTGCGCCACACATTAACGTTGGGCAATCTCCCTTCATGGTGCATGAGTTTGAAGGTGAACTCCGGGGGGTCTTTGTTCGTATGCGCCGGCACACCTTCACATACTGCACCAAAACAATCCGGAAGCTTGAAGACGCATATTATGAAATGATGTACAGGCAGGATGAGGCCGTATCAGGCAAGGAAGCCAAAGAGTACATTAAAAACCGGCTGCAAGGTGGTAATCAGGACAACGTGCCTTTAATTGAGAAAGTGGGTGTCGTTACTTTCTACATTGACCTGCAAAACCAGCGAGCACTTGCAAAAAGTGGGCACCGTGATCAAGATGGTATGGATGCATTTTTCTCAATGTTGATAAAGCTGGCAAACCATGCTTCTGAACGTGGTGAAGGCGGCATGGAGGCGCTTCGCGACCGCGCGCTTGGAAACCGCTACTTCATCGTACCGTACACCAACTTCATGATGAAGACAAACCAGGCTTTCGGCTCTTACAACCTGTCGCAAATGGTTGAGTTTTATTCCGCGCAGGAAGAAAGTAAAGAGAAGACGCCAGATTGCCCCCTTGAACCGACATGGAGCGGAAACTTCTCGGCAAAAGACAAAACGGCATGTAGTGCAGTATTTAAAAACTCGATCAATTTCTTTATGTCCGGGTTGAACCGTGAAAACCCACCGCCAACCACATTCACGATGTTGAACACCTTTGCCAAAGACAAAGAAATGAACGTGTCTCAACTTAGCGTGATTGGGGAAATACCATTAGGTGAGCTTCTCGCAAAATATGCCGAAGAGTTTCCTGAACAGGCCGATGATGTTCTTAAAGCCAAATTTATCGACATGAACTACGTGACGCAGTCAAAAGATGGCAATATCTGCATCCAGGTGAAAGATGAGCTCAAGTACCATAAAGAGGCGCTTGGGAAATTCCTTCGTGATGAGTTTTACGATACTGCTCACTCCAAAAAAGATGTTGAGAAAGTCACACTTGCTCACACTGGAAAGTTACTTGCTGTATTGCATGACTCCATTGATATGTTTGTGCAAATATACAAAGACTGCAACCCGGCTACCGGATTTACCGATGAAAAATCCGACATGGAAAAAGCATTGCAGGAAGCAAGCTAACCTGCCTCACAATAAAAAAGCCCGCGGATGCGGGCTTTTTTATTTATCTGTCATTAACCAATAGCGTCTTTTTCGTTATACTCTTCATCTTTTTTCGCTTGTTCTGGATCAACCAGCCCGCTTATTGATTTCAGCTCCTGAAGATAAATCAACCAGTGAGGCGTCAAGTTGGCCTTACTGTTACGTTGCGAAGATCCCCTGAAAATGGTCACTTTGCCAAGGTAGGTGCGCATGAAATCTTCAGTCACGATATTACCAAACTGAGCCTCTTCTATCCTTAGCGCATCATGAAAAATGTTGAGTACAGGATTCTCCCCCACGTTAATATTCTCAAATACGCCAGCAAGAATAAGATCGGCTTCGGCTTCGTTTACCAGTGAGTATTCTTCGCATAGCCATGACTTCATCAAGGGCCTGTATTCTGACTCCACATCTTTTTGCGTGAAATGCCGTTTTACTGGTATGGGAACAAGCCAGCTCATCAGGACAAGTAACTTAAGCACGGGAGCCCGATCTTTTTCTTCAAGAGGACGGTCCTCGGTAATGATTTCCAAGTCAAGAATATTTCTCGACAAATTACAGAGTCTGGCAACTTTTCTGCCGCCCCATTGAACACACATATAGTCGTTGTGTTCCTGGAGCAACTTTATGAAATCTGTGGGTAACATATCATGATACATCTGAGCAGTGTCACGACTATCACGTTCCCATACAGTCTTCCTTTTTTCATCCATTGCGCGATTGGCCTTAACTACCGCATCAGGAATTGTTACTTCAACTTGAGGTTTTTCAACCGAAAAGCCCAAACGCGAAAATAAATTACCTATCGCCATTGTTTAACGTCCTTGTGTTATTATAAAGCAAATGTTAATGGGGCAAATTATGATAACAGGGACGCTAGTAAAAATAAACAGAACGCCGGAAGAAAAACCAGACACGCAAGAGTATCTGTCTGAAGAAGTACCTGTTTTTGGCAACCAGGTGATGGACTCCGGATGGGAATTCAAAATTCTGAACAGAAAGAAGTTTAAATCAAAAGTGCAAGCCATGGTCGCCTTCTCTAAAGTGATTGACACGCCGGCTATCAAAGATAAAAAAAGCGAATACGGAATGATGCTACACGCACAGCCTGAAGTGGAGTCCGCCCCAAACGTCACCCTTGTTTCTGTTGGAAATGGTGAAAACATTGAAACATTACAAATTTCTAACCCATTTTGGCGGGGCGTTGCTGGCGTAAGGCGAAATGTTAGCTACCGGGGATTTGACGCCGAACCCTCTCTCGCGATGCAAAGCCAGCTTTTTGCTATGCTTGACAGTACAGCTGGTGACAGTCAGTGGATGCAGAGCTTTCAACTTAAAGATCACCAACAAAGCATGATGTATGGCTGGCAGGATGAAAACTTTGACAAAGTTAACAATATGTCCCCCGGTGAAATGCAGAAGATGTTTGTCAACGTACTAAACGTAGCAAGGCTACCAAGGATACGGCTTGATTTTAAAGCTAAAGGCAATGCCTGCATGTTCGCCATCACCCGTCCAAACGGAAAGACCCTGAACATTGAAAGCCAGGACGGCAAAGAAGACGGTGATTCCTGGGGGTGGCTAAACAAAGCGGGAGAAGAGCGTTTTGAAAGGATCGGGGTTATTAATGACGGGTACCGCCTGAGAATAAGCGACATGCGCCTGGTCATGATTATGAGCTGGGCAATGAACGCACACACACTGCTACATGAAATTGCACATTACATCACGTTCGTGTCCCCCACTTCATACCGTCTCAACAGAGGTGATTACAAGCTTAGCTACGTTGAGTACGAAGAGATCTTTGCCGGGCACGGCGCAGCCTACATGGCAGTCTTTGCAAGGCTGCTCATCGACTTCTTTTACGTTGAAGAAAACTACCTTTATGACAATCTGAGAGAGTCCGGTTTAAAATGGTTCCCGATAAAAAGTGTAAGAGCCAGGGACATCAACGATGGCATAACGAAATATTGCAAAAAATTTGAAGAATAATATTGCACTCATTGTTTTGTTTTGTTATATTGCAATTAAGAAAAATTAGTATCTTCGTATAGAGCAATACGTCGATAAGCTTACAAAAGCAGCAGTGCATTCATTCTCCTGTTGCGTTTGAGGACTTTCGATGATTGCAAAACGACCATCTCTGACATTCAAGAAAATCGCCACATGGATCGGCGCAGGTATTGTAGCTGCACTGCTGCTTAGCAATGCATACCACACCCTTTTCCCGTCATTCAAAATATATGGCATTTCAATGCTGCCGAACATTCAGCCTGGCGAAAAGTACAGTGCTGAAAAATGGACGGCCATCCATCGTCACGACATCATGTTTATTGATCAAACAAAACTGTCTTCAGATCGCGTTGAACATCAAAATGGCGTATACATCAAACGCATTGTAGGTCTACCAGGAGACACGCTCTCATTCGATGTTAAAAGTGGCATGCTAACGTCTATAAACGGCAAAAAGCTTGACGCTAAAAAATCAACAAACTACCAGCCTTTCTGGATGAACAGCAAAATGCCTGAGTCCCAGGGTGAGAAGTTTTTAAATATCGGGTTCACAGTAAGTGATGGCGGTGTTCAATACGGTGTTTTTGGGCCGGACAACAGCGCATTTGCCGGTGACGAAAGACTGAAAAAGTACACTGATGTTGTTTTTCACTTTCCGTGGCTTGAAGAACAGGTTAAGCCAGGTGAAAGTGTCGCGACGGTAACCATACCTGCCGGCAGTTACTTTGCGCTTTCTGATAACCGTACCGCGGGAACAGATAGCAGGCATTTTGGTCTAGTACCTGAATCTGCACTACTTTACAAATTAGCTCAATAAGGAAGTCGAATGATGAGCGGTAATGAAAAAGTAAAAATGGACAAGAAAGTGTTTACTCTGTCCGACATCTCAGAGTTTTCAAAAAAACATTTTCAAAACGAAAGAGATGAGAACAAAGAGCTTCTACCTCTTCTTGGCAATCTGGTCGAACTCCTGAATGCTTATGTTTGCCACGATATAGAAAAGGCTGTTGAAGAGGGTCGTGACCATGTTGTGTTCGTTAATTTTTGGAAGCTCGACTGGCCACTGGAGGGGGGAGCAGCCATCTTTGAACAGATACATTCTTCTTTCAACTCTTCCTCGGCAGCGCGCCGGCTCACTGCTGAATACAATGCTGCTGACGAGCAGATTAATCAGGATATCGAAAAGCGCTTCCTTCGAAGCCTGAGTCGTGGTTCTGATCATTTACAGATGATAGAGAAACTATCCTCTATGGCCAGGGAGAACAACACCCTTTTTGACGACAAGTTAAAAATGGGAAAAAATGTCGTATTCCTGTTCCGCGTTCTTTTTACCAGCATATTGCATCTAACATTCGATAAGGATGGCATCGTTGATGTTTATGGTCTTGGTGAGTTTTACCGGGGATTCAGGTTGCAACAAAAGCACGCAGCCAAAGACACTAAGGGTGGCGTTTTGCACTTCAACCCTAAGTTTTCCGTATAACGAACCGCAAGAAATAAAAAACGCCTCTTAACGAGGCGTTTTTTGTTTGAGTTTAACGTCGTCGCAAACCATCCCCCAAATTAAACTCCTGTTGCTGCTCTTCTTTTTGCTCAGGAGCAAGCGCAAGTTCAGGCTTGTCTTTTACGGAAAAGATAAGCTGATCAATCAATGGAGAGTGCATCAGGAAACCCATGGGGTCATCTTTCGTCGTAAAGATATTGTTTGCCAGATCCGGAGCGGCATCGATGTGATCCTGAAGTACATTGCCCCGGGATTTCAGTTCAGAGGTAACTTGTCGCTTAGCATTAGCAGACAACTCCCCATCACCACCAACCATGGCACTCAATTTCATGGAAAACATCTTGTTCACATCCGTGCTGATCGTTTTTCCGCCAAGTTGATACCCCTCAAGTTCTGGCATCTCAGCGTAGCTTTTAGGACCGCCATAAGTGAGCTTGGCACTCTTCGAGGCTTTTTTCGCTGCCGCGATACTTTCTTTGGCCTGATTGAGCTGAGCTTCCACAGCGGCCTTTTCTTGCAAAAGAGACGGACCATCTTCCCTGATTTTCTTAAAGGCAAGATATTCCACCCTTGCGTTCTCCAAACCTGAAATAAACGCTTCATCATTCACACTGAAAAGCGGTGTGAAATTCAACTGCTCACGAAGCTTTTCCTCACCTTCAGCAATAGCCCTAGCTGCCACTTCAAGTTGTTCGGGTGGAATGTCTTTATTAACAGGGATGCTCAACCCACCAACTGGCGGCTGATTAACCATCTGATCCATACACGTTGACAAAAATGCTTTTAGCGCTTTTTCCCGTCCATTTGGATTCATCTGACCAAAGTATTCCTGCAAATACTTCATATTGTCAATAAGTGGCTTAGATGTCAGAAGCTCATCAAGAATGCCTTTACCAAACTCGGATGGCATCTTGCTTTTGCTGTTTGACAAAATCAGGGTGCTCAACGCAAGGTTCATTTGCTCTTCAAGCTCCCTGCGCTCTTCCGTTGGCATAGAGCGATAAGCTTCTGTTGATAAATTGGGAAGCTCGATAGCCACCTTTGTTTTACTCTTACTCTGTCCCCGTCCTATGGAGCATTTCATAGCCGCCACACCGTCGCGGAGAGTTGCAAGGGAAACACCTTCTTCTGCGTCAAAGTTGTCCAGCTGGCGGGCAGAGTAATCGTTAACAACATCTTCACCCATGAGATCGCCGACAACAACTCTGACGGTTTGTCTCATTGTGCTTTCAGCTGCCTGTCTGTGCATCTCATTGACGATTGGACTAAGAGGGTTCAGGCCGTATTTTTTACCCACTGCTTCAAGATAGGGGTTTCTCAGCTTATCTGCCAATTTGTGAAGAAAAACGTTAACCTCCTGAAAGGTATCACCTTCAAGTCCACAGTTGTTGTGCGTTTCATGAAATTTTGATGACTTTATCCCCCGGGCGGCCTTGTAGACATACATATCACTGTATACCTTCTCCACCATTTCAGCTGAAACCCCTGTCATCTCTGACACGCCGGCGAAAAATGACTTAGGCGGATCTTTGCGGGTTGTCTCATGGTAATCAAGCACCAACTCGTACACCCAGGCAATGGAAAAACGCTCAGCGTTATCATTGTTTCGATTTAAGAATGAGAGAACATTGGCAGCCAGCACATCCTTTCCGGAAAAAGAAGATTGGATTGCGGCGAGGGCTTCTGCTTTCGCAGCAGCAGACATACGCCCGGGAACCTTATCCAAGCTGTCGCCGGCACCAACAGAGCGCGCTTTAATCAATTCTGGTGCCGCATCGCTTGGCGACATCGTAAATGACTGCTCAGTAAATGCAGCAATTTCAGGGATCACAGACATCTTAGCTACGTTTTGCTCCAGCGTCATGTCGTAAGCATAATTCTCCTGAATCATGTCCCATAGTTCCGGAGGCAGTTTTGCCCCCAAACCGAAATCATCAAACGCTTCTTTTACCGGAATGTTTAACGGCTGATTTCTTATCATGTCGTGAATTGTGGCCGTATGCATCAACTTCTGAATGCCATATTTGGGCATTTTTAGCGGCTCAAGATTTGGCAGGAGACTTGCTGCCAATTCTTCACGATCGATATCAATGGACGTGGTCAACCTGGTTTTAATATCCAGGATCTGAATACTGTCGCCGTTCACTTCCAGAACATGCTTCCCTTTTACAGATGGATAACGGAAACTTTCCTGTGTTGCAAACAGCGTACTCAAGTTATACCCGTCGTGAGAAGCATTATAAAACTCAGCCCCTCCGATAGTGTTAACCTGCATATTCATGTAAGCAATCTGATGGTCTTTCGCCAACGGTGCAGTGTCAAGATGTATTGCATTTGACATCAGCTCGTACACAAGAGGGTAATTGACGCGTGCGATGTTGTTATCATAAGGCAGATTGTGTGCCTGAATTATGTATTTACCACACGCTTTGAGAATAGCAACAAGCTTTTCCTCGGCCTCCTTTCCGCTCATGCCCACTTCATCGATAAAGTCCTGATCCATGTTTGTCATGATCTGCGACTTGATCGTAATCCTTAAAGGCTGAGACCCGTCCTGATTCATAACCAGAGAAGCCAGTTGTACTTTCAGCTCTTCGTTGATGATAAAGTCATCACCATCTCTTCTGAAATGCCGGATACTTTCCGGATCGCTTTCTGACCTGGCCATAAATTCTGACTCTGACATTCTAATGCCAGAATTCGGATCTCGGGTGTATATGGTCAATCCCACGTTGAAGCAGGGAGCGTTTGCCCCACCGTCGGCCTCTACGTCAAGAACCACATAAGAATCGGCACCCACAACCGAAAGCAAATTGTTAAGAATAGCTTCTGTGTTATGAAACACAGCTTCGCCGTCTGAGGTAAATTTCAGCGCTGCCTTAGCGGCGGCCCTTGGTACATCAACGAGAGGCAACTCTTTTTCTTTAAAACGTTTTTTGTATTCAGCTTTCATAGCCTGCTGTTCCCGTTGAAGAGGAATGGTTAAAGCAGGAATGTTAGCCTGTCTCAGCTGTTCTCCGGTAAAAAATTCACCGGCAAGATAGTTGCCATTAGACATCAACTTTATGCCAAGACCACCTTCGTAGTTATCGTTGGCAATGGCCTTTAAAGCCTGATTTGGAATGAGAAGCGAGTTTCTTCGGTCAAACGTAAGAGGCTCGGTTGTTGTTTCCCACTCCTGTGAGTCAACAAGCTTAGCTACACTTTTCTTCTCAAGCGTGTAATTATCTTCAAACGTCATATTTTCAGAGATACGCATAACCAATGCAGGGGCTGCGGCCTCTTCCAGGTGGACGCGCATCTTCATCATCATTTCAGAAACCAGGTCAAGGTGTATAGGCTTAACCTCAATAGCCTTGGGTAACCCTTGGACATCTTTAAGACGCTTAGCCTCATCCGCAATGTTATTCACAAGCAGCGTGAGCGCATCGCGGGGCTCCACACCTTTAGGCAAACCAACGGTCAACGAGCCCGTGCCAGAGTGTCCGCGCAACTTGAATGTCATCCCTGAAAGCATTGGCTCAACACCGGCAACAATTTCATTCATAGGCAATGATGAACGATAAGAGAGAACAGCCTCCCCAGGGGTCAACCTTGCAATTGTCATCCTGACAGGCTTACTCATACTGTGGAAAGCACGATCTATCTGTCGGGTTGTAAATGCCCGTGAAACTTCTTTTGAGCTTGCCTGAACAATAGAAGCAAAATCGTTTGAGATCTCAGATACTAACTGATACTCCCTCAGTTTTTCTTCAATTTTCTTTTCCAGCATACCAATTTGACGAAACACGTTATCAGCCAGACCAACCCAGTCTTTTTTCGTTTTTTCGTCAAACTGATTTTCATAACTGAAATTAAACAGGTATGGTCGAATCTGCTCAACGTAATTTTTATCCTTACTGGCTTCCACTGGCATTGCGCGCAATGTTTTTGCTACAGCCTCGTTGATATCAATTTTCTTGGCCTCAGGATCCAGGTTCATCACTTCAGGCACCACATCCAGAAGCGCCCTCGCCAGATGGTTTTGCTTCAGCATTTCGCTTCTTATTTGCAGCAAGTCCTGAACACCATGAACACCTATGATATCGGTCAGGCCGGTTAAGGCGCTCTCATGCTTATCGTCAATCCACTTACCAACACTCCGCCCCTTCTGGGTCGCTTTTGATACATCAAGTGCTTTTTTAACTTCTGCTTCACGAAGCGGTTTAAGACGAATATCACAGCGTACAAAATCCAGCAGGTTTGCAGCTGCACCCATTTCTCTCATGGGAGAAACTCTGTTTTCATATTCTGACTGCGGGATATTCAAAACACCCCTGTCACGGAGAGTATCCATCGCTCTTTTGAAAACGGCGTAAGTAAGGTAACCACCCGACACACCGCCGTTACCTCTTAAAGCTAGACGCATGGAACCTTTTGCAAACGGTGACACCCAATGAGTGTTCCCCTGTCGCGAGGCCATTACCATCTCGACATCAGGTTTATGGTGGTCCATAACAATTAAATGAGCGTTGGGGAACTTCGCACAGAATTCATCCTGCGTGTCACGTTGGTTTGTACCCAGGTCGGATACAAGAATCAAAAATTCACTATCAGATGGAATACCATCCTTCGCCAACCAATTGTTAATTTGTGCAATGCTGAAACCATGGTTGCCAGGATCATAATCACGAGGCTGCACATCGATAGGATGTTCAGTGATTCGCTTCAACTCCATCGCCAATGCCTGAGATAGAGAGCCATCATTGTCAACATCCGAAATAAGCAGAGTCGGAGCCCCGCGTTCTATAACATCTGCCACCGTATCTGAAGCCGGGCCCAATGTTGAAATATTGTCCACTTCATTGTGCGCTGTAGCATAATCGATAAGGTCATAACGATCATACATCACGTTTCTGGCAAGCTGGGTATCTCCGCCAAAAACTTCACGGAGAACTTGTTCAAATATCTCATCAGGAATATCCCGAACAATTCTCTGCTCTTTCAACGTGACAAGTGACGGGCAGGCACCCACAACATCTCGCTTAAACTTCTTTACGGCTTCATCATTAATATTTTGCGTGGACATAGACAATCGGCCCTGTGTTGAATTATTCATTTTGATAATTGATTATATCACGCAAAAAATGTTGTTTGTGTTTTTATTTCAACACTCCGTGCCACATAGATTTAAGTTGGTTGGTTGCCGTTCCCGGAATGGTGTGTTTCATAAAGTTAAACATACTGTCCACCACACCATCAGAACCGGTGACTTGTATATCAAAATGAGAAGCCATGGCTTTAGGTATTTTTTCCATATAAGGCGAACATTTGTACACCTCAAAAACAAGAAGAAAAACAACAATAACATCGAAAACAATATTTACGACCATTGCGTCTAACGCGGTCATATCCCCACCCGCATTGATAATGGATGCCAACGAACCAACCAAAAATACATTTACAGAAAAGAGAAAAGAAAACATCAAAAACATCGATATCACGCCGATTGTAATAAACAACATGTACAATCCCAATCCGCCAATTCGAACTAAAGCTTCTCTGACATCCGCGCTGATCACATCTTTACCTTGTGCGCCAAGTCCAGATACGGCAAGTTTTATCGATAATGAAATAAGCTCCCTCATTAAATCTATTGTCCATGTTATGCACATAGACAGCATTTTAAACAAGGGGATAGCAGGGATAACTATACACATAATAAGACCCAGTATGAAATATAACCAGACCAACTCTGATAACGTATCAAGGATCATAAATTTACGCTTGTTTGCGTCAATTGACCCTCGGGTAAAGTCTTTTAACGTTTGCAATCTTGCCGCATTTCTGGCGGAAGAGTTGGAGTCCTCCAGTCTTTTTTCGTCTTCCGTTTTTTCTCGTGATAAGAAACCCAAAAAGTACTTTGCCGTCCTGTCTATTATCCCTATCGAAACGATCCTCAAAAGAGACTCTTCTACCAGATTAGCCCCCTGGTTACCAAGATAAGTAAACGGGTTCAGGGGCGGGGTCTCGCATTCAACTTGCTCTATCCAGCAGTTGGCATTTTCCGTGTAAAGACCAACACGGGGTAATATGTAACCAGAAATAAGCTTGAAATCCTGATCTTTAGTGATATCTTTACGCCCTTCTTTTTGAAGCATACCATCCAGCGCCATCAAGTCCCAGGTGACCCCCATAAAGCTCACACTGTTCCACCCCGAGTCAAAGCTTACCGAGTAGGTGTCGCTCATTGCTTTGGCCAACACTTCCTTGTCAAGGCCGTCAGCCATCCCGTCGAAGAAAAGGCTCCCTGATGTCCACATGCCGCGCTTTATATTGTTAACAAGGAAATCTGCGTCTCCTTCGCTGAAACCTAGTGCACCGGTTCCCTGAGCTGCATCCAAGACTTTTTGCCTGGCTCTTTCAAGTTTGTCCTGCTCCCCCTGAGGCAAGTCATCTTCACCCTCTGCCGGCGCAAGCAAGTCACCGATGTGAGCCAGCAAAGACGTCGTATTATTGGATATATTATTTTGGATGGAAGCCATATCAAGTTTTACATCTTCGATGAAAGACTCCCTTGAGGTATCAGTTAGTGGCGCATTAAAGTTTGACAATTCTTCCAATTGACTTAAAGGATCGTAATTAAACTCGTAGCTGTAACCATCACCAGAAACTGACGCCTTCATGCATGAAGAAACAAGTACATCAGCATTCATGCTAATATTCTCAGTGCGACATTTATACTCATGGAATTTCAAGGCTAGCTCTCTGGCGTCCGTTACCACCTGGTCATTTGCATAAAGATCCATCGCATTATCCAAAGACCTTGGACGCCCGGTCTCGGAGTCTTGCGGAACACCAATAGATGAATTTCGAGGAAGCTTGAAATCAAGGGTGCCACAAGACTCCGGTATCTCCATCTCCATCTCTTTTGTGATAAACGCATCAAATTGTTCGACACACTTTTGCGTGGACATCAATGCTGAAGGTACAATGCGGAACGTTGTGTTTTTCAGGGTGCCCAGGGTGGCTTTCATCCCCAACTCTGTTTGTTTAGGATCAACCAGACACTGAAATAACTTGTTTTGCTCCAATACAGACCGCTCCCTGCTACCCAATTCATTCTGAATTCCGGATATCAAACGTTCTCTCCGCTCAAGGTCGCATTGATAAAGAACGACTGTATTACCGAATGACTTGGACAGTGAGCCCTGAACCTCTTCCTGAATAACTGATACCGTATTGCCAAAAAACGCTGCAAGAAAAAGATATGAAACAGCCAGCTTACCCAGAAAGCCGATTAGTATAACGACCAGTAAAGCTATCGCCTGAATGAGGTTTAACCAGCCGAAAAATGGCACTAATAGAATAAACGTCAAGCTGTTGTTGGCCGCATGACGTGCCATCCAATCTTTGATTTCCGTTTTAAAATCGCCGGCTTGCCAGTGAATCATTTGCGTAAAAAGCCCAACACTGACAAAAAAGATAAAAACACCAAGCATTAAATAGTTAAAGGCCGCAAGTGAGTCGTGCATCGGTTTAGCAATGGTAAACAGCGGCGACCCCGCATCGAAACCATGTTCTTTCGCTGTTATTGCTGTGTAAACGTCAAGAACAGACACCAAATCCGGGCCCACTAATGCACCAAGTATTTGAACGAAAACATCTTCCGATAACGGAAACTCCTGACAAGATTCTGCAAGATCATTGGGGCTGAGAGACTGGAAGTCCCGCTGTCCTGCACTCAGCACGTTGGATTTGCATCTATCAAATACCTCTTGAGCTACCGCTCTTTGCTGAACATCATCAGCCATGGCTGTACTGTTCAGTACTCCCGTAAGCATGATAAGTGTGAGCAAAATCCATTTTGACATTACTATCGTCCCAGTAGCCTAAGCACATCTTTCGATGTCTGAATACCCATACCTTCCTGTTTAGAAGAGAACGGATTGCTGTGCATCATCCCCAAAACCCATTCTACAGTGAAGTCATAGAAAGATTCGATCAGAGTGAGGATCATATTGTATACGATAAAAGTAACACCCAACGAAACGATAATGATAATTCCCAAATCAAACATTCCCTGAATGCCATCATTCGTTGGCACGACCAGCGTCATATTGGTCATAACGTGTGAAATAATGATGTTAGACATAAGCCAAGCCAGAACAACACCAATGATAGTGAGAGGTAGCTTCAATATCAGAGCTAACCAGTCTGCCCAAACTTTGTCCAATCCATCACTAAGAAAATCACCATCCCTTTCTGTCGCCGCCTCCGCAAGTTTGAAGCCATGCATTGAGACCGTACTTATCAAAAGATAAACAAATTTTATCAGAGCACCAATGAACATTATCATTGGAAACATAGGTAAAATGAAAGCAAACACGATAGCCGTGAGTATCGCGACAAAAAGTACGCTATCAACAAAACTCAACAGAGCACTAGACTCGGCTCCGGCGAAAGATAGTGCCGAAACGGCCCCCATTAAAGCGGAATCCATCCACCCATCCACACGTCTTGAATTCAAGTAGCCAAATTCATCAGTTACGTTGTATTTAAAGCCGAGGATATTATCAAACATGTTGTTCATGAAGGCATCATCTGCACCAACAAGCGAGGCACCCTGTTTTGCAAGCGCCATAATCATGGCGTCCTCAATCTTTGAGGCACCCAATCCTGATGAGTCGCCACTTACGCTCCCTCCGCCGGCCAAACTACCTTTTCGCATCTGCCCGAATGTCTGACCTGTGATAAGTAGCGTTTTTAATGTCACAACATTTTTTAGAAGGGTCATACCAAACTGGCTAAATTCCTGCGGCACGTTGCCACAAACGTACCCGTTTGATATTTGCATTGGGTTTCGGACACAAGAATAAAGGCGTTCCTGTCCCGTAAGCTCAGCAATAATATTTGTTTCAGGAAGGGGTGCTTCATATGCAGGCAACCTGTAACGTGAAAACGGCTCTCTGAGATGGTTTATTGTTGTTGACTGTCTTAACGTATGGTCATAAGCCTCCGGTATATTGACACCAAACTCAAAAAATAAATCATCCTCACTCCGTGCTTTGGCAGCTGGGGTCGCTCCCGGTGAAAAAGACATTGAGAAATGATTAAATACGTTTTTTGCAGACGCGCTAGGCGGGTGATGTAAGAACAGGTCAAACATGTAAAAGCCGAGCATCATCGTACCCCTTTCCTGAATACGAATATCACGCATGCGGTTCTCATAGAGCTCAAGAGAGTTAGCACAGGCATACATTCCGCCATTGACCAGGCTCTGATTTGAACACATATTGGCGAGACAGCTTTCCAGCGCAATTGACTCAATCTTATCGGAAGAAACTTTACCCTTACCAATATATTCTGCAACAAAACGACTATCAGACAATGCTTGCGCCATTGTTGCCTGATCAACACAAAGCGCCAGGGATTTGTTGACACGAGTATTGTTACCCAACACGCTTGACATCGCTCCATAAGCGTCAGGGTAAACAAGCGCATCCGCAACCCGCTTTGATTGACAACGGGATGTTAGGTGGTGATAGTAAACGCTATCTTTAATGCTTATGTAATCAGGATCAGGTGTTGTCCACGTTTCAAGCTCTTCACACCGGGCCGGCCAGGCTTTTAGTTCAGAAACGCTTTTAACATTAGCTGTCATTCCTTCAAAGGAAAATTCGCCGTCGTCAACAAACATCGAAGCGTTTCTCTTGGCAAGTTCACCACTGTACTTTTCGGCATGGCTCATAAGTTCAGGCAATATCACCTGATACAGATCACGCTGAGAATCGATAAACATATCCGCCCGGAAGCCAAGCTCTGGCGCAGCAACAGCAATCCGTTCAGCCTTTTCATCACTTGAGACATCAAGCCCAAGAGAAATGCTTAGCGAGCAATTCCCCTCGCTGATAACCCCTTCAGCTTCTCCCTTTTTGGTGCGGTAGATTTTTACATTTCTAGTATAACTTTCACTATTTTCTCTTTCTGCTGACAGCCTGACGCATGTGTAAAAAAGATTAATGGCCTCCATGTCGTCCTTTTTACTTTCATAAGCCGGCAAAGCTACCGTTTTCAGGGTTTGTCTCTGGCTTGCGATAACCTCTTTAACAGCATCATCACCCCGCTCGTGCGCGCGCCCCATCAAATCAAAAAGAGTAACAGTCGCAACATTGGTGTAAAAGGTGTCACTCAGCATTTCATTTTTAAGCGGGATGGGTGTGGCCACAATACCACCAATCAAGATAACCTTTAAAGCCAGCGCACGCCCTTCTTTTGGATTCATGGTAGACTGGCCATCTCTTTGCAAAATCCACCCCGTTTCCATTAGCATCAGAACAAGTCTTACAATCAGATATCCCAAAGAAAGAAAGTAAATGCCGGTCAGACCGATCATAAACACTTTTCCGATCGCGGTGTTAAATGGGCGAGATAGTGCGATCAGGTCTGATTCGGAAGCTTTCGCGACTGCTTCTGATTCATCACCATCGTTCAGATAGTAAATTAAAATGTCACGTCCAAAAAAAGCGTATATAAATTGATGAGAAGTATTTGCCATCACTTCTTCTATCGGACGATTCTGTTCTTCATCTGCTGCCAGTACAGGGGTAAGGGACAATGAGAATAACACCGCCAAAAGCAACACTAAATGCTTCATCTTTCACCTCCGCCATTGCCACCCATTACGGAGTTCATTCCTTGGTTATGATCCCTGATTTTACCTCTTGCAGAATTTAACCTGCCCATAAGATCAGCTTTTGCCGCGGTCCGTCCGAACTTTTTGTTTGCCATGTCATGAGCATGCTCAATTGCATTTTTCGCATGGTTAAATATCATCGCCTTAACAAAATCGCTTATTCTGTCATTATCTTTTATGTTGCGCACACCAAGACGCTTCATCAACTCATTGATCATGTCATCCATGAGCTGGTAGGTGTAGTGAAGACCAACAAAATAAGCCATGCATATAACAAGTATTATCATCAGCATATCAAAGTAAGGACGTATCATTCCGTCATTTCCTGCCAATGGCATACCCCACATCCAACCTATTCCATGACCTACAGCAAAAGCGATAACATAAAAAAAGTACCACGCAAAAATAACGGATATCAGTGAAAATGTCGGCTTAAACATTAACTCGATGCCATAATGAAAGCCGGCCTGTCTCAGCATGTCACGCTTTTCTTTCATTCTGAACCAGAAGAAACTCCACAATAAGACCGAAAACGAGGCCATCACCACAACGCTCAACCATGAAACAAAATTCAGATAAAGGTAAATCTTAGGGATTAGTGGTAGCATGTATGCCAACCCTACACCAATAAGAAGAACGCCGGTCATAACGGTACTTAATATGTCGTAAATGGTGTCCACAATAGAAGCGATACCAACCAGTCCCACAACAGATTCCATGGCTGCACCCTTCAGAAAACCTGTCATACTCCCATCACTCACACTGCCTCGTTGGTTACTCATAATGAAATCACGAGCGTTCGGTCCGGATGCTATTTTCGCTGGCAGTCCAATCATGAAGAAATTCGTACTCACATCAACCATGTCATGGCCGAGCATTGATAGCTCAACAAGGGGATCGGACAATGGAAACGGACAACCTTTTGGATCTTCCAGGCAACGCTCTTCTGTTTTGGCATTCAGGCTTGTAGATATGCCCAGCCTGTCAAGGTAGGTTGTTGGCATGCTCAGCATTTCTGACATCTGGCTCAACACCGTATCATCATCAACACCCAATGGATTCTCTCTTATCAAAGATTCCTGCTGAACCAGCCATTGCGTACTGTCAATAAGTGGATCCATTTTACCTGCTGGCAAACTGGTACCATCAAGCAGCCTTCCACCACCGTATGACAGGGGGTAAAAAACATTCTGCACAGTGCTGTCATATCGCGTGTAGAGCGTCTTGCTTACGAATTCTTCAGAATAAGAGGGTACCTCTATCGAAAAATTATTCACTATTTGCTTTAGTGCTCTCTTGTATCCCATCATCACACTATTTGCACTCTGAGCATAATCAGCAGCAGACAAGTACCCTTTTTGCCTTAGGTTTAACCACCACGTATCCACGCCATCGCTGGATACCGTGTCAGCGAAAGACTGCTCCACAGCGCGACGCTGAGCCGCAAGTTCAGACACATAAGTTCGCCACTTATCATCCAACTCTGACTTCAGCTCTTCCTCGCGCGCTTCAGCCTCAGCCCTAAGCAACGCAACATCCCTCTCGCCCGCCCCGTCCTCATACTCCATCACAGTGGCGGTATCTACATCAACGCAGCGCGCAGCAGACTTACCGTCAAAACCATCCTTTTCACCGCGAAGAAAAGCGGCGGTATTTTCAGATTCGCTGAGATATCCTTTGAAATTATTACACTGCCCCCTGAGCACAATTTCACTCAGTTCCCTGGCTCGCTGCATGTGGTACTCTATTCCTGAGAAAGTTACACCTGATTCTGTCAATTCACCGGCAAGAGCGTAATCCGATGCTGCGTCAGCAAGTAGCCCGCCGGGGGTGTATGTGTTTCCTGCCAAGTCTCCGCCTAATTCGGCAGCCGCACCCAGAGTGTACAATGAGGGATCTTTATAATACGAAAAAGCCTGTCCAAACATGAGAAGGTTCATCGCTTCCTGATGAAAAAATTGCGCAGCCTGCCTGAAGTGAGGGCGGGCGTTATCTTGCAGAGCGGCGCGCAACGAATCACCTTTTTGCACAACCTCATTGTCCGCTGAAACTACTGAAGCATCAGCCACATCAAAAGCGGCCCCGTCAACAAGCCCTTCACTGGCTTTTTGCCATGCTGATTCGAGAGAGTCCTGCAAGTCCGATCGCAACAATTCCCAGCGAGCCTGAATAATCCCTTTGATGTTGCCGGCTGGTGTACCAGGATGAAGCGCATCCTTAAGCGATTCTATATGCCCCTTCAGTACAGATGGGTCATCCAACAATCTGACTAACGGATTGCTTCCCCAGTCCGGATTGTGAACATCCATTTCGCCGCACTTGTAATCGGGCGAAGATTCTCCGTTAAACAAACAGGCGTTCGACTGCGTGGCCTTCGACTCAAAGGTAATGTTTGATAGTTTTCCATAGAGGTATACGCCTCCGTGACCCTCAGACGAACGCGTCGTTTTGTACCATAAGAACGGAGGTGGCGCACCGTCTGAAACCCACGTGAGCGCAGGTGTAAACACGTCAGGTGAAGCAGCTGTACACATGTGCATATTCCGGTACTCTTCCTGACTTTGTGCATTCGGGCCCATTCCCGTCAAGGTGAATTCACTGCTTCTCATGCGACACAAATCCATTCTTACAAGCTGCCGGTAAAATGTGTCGGCCTGAAAATCGTGGCGTTCCTGAACATCTCCCTTTGCCGTGTAATTACTTATTCTTGCTGGGTTTGAAGTTTGAACGAAAATTGCCTGGTTACCCGAAAGAAACATGCTGTAAAAGAAGTTGGCCATTGACAGTGCGCCAATCCCCAATGAAAACACCACCATCTGGCCTACGAAGAAATTTTTATATGGCAATAAAAACATGCTGCCAGCAATAACGCCGCCGGCGGTAGACATGGGGGTATCTTTACCCTCTGACGCGTCATTTAAGTCATCACCCTTAAGAACCCGCACTCCTTGAGATATAAACATCAACAAAACGTATGTTATGATGCAGGCGATAACAAGGTCGTAAAAAAAATCAAACAGAACAAAAAAGACATTGCTTCCATTGTACTCTGCCATTAACTGGTAAGAATTCTGGGTTTCGCCAAGCTTTGAAAAAGAGCTAAGGTTCCAAAGGGGCATTAGTTCGTCAAATATGGCAGGAAACATTTCGTACAGCATGCCAAAGGCAATGTCCTGTTCACACAGCGTCCCGTCAGCAAAAGCGACACCGCCATCTTCAGCTACAGCACAATCTGTTTGCGTCAGTACGGCAGCATCCTCTTCAGCAAAAGAAGTTAATGGAAAAAGAATAAAAAAGAAGGCAACAATCCACGAATAGCGTTTCATTACAACCTCACACGGTCATGCAGGAAACGCAACAACTCCAATTTTTTCGAGTCGAGATTTTGAACCTGAGCCTGAATCAACATCGGACAAACCTGATGGGGATTATCTATTGCTGATTCGATTTGAATTGTTTTTTTTGGTATATTCGGCTGATTAAGAAGAAATGTCGCTGACAGCCACATATTATCGCGTAAGGCCGCCTTCAACGGCGCTTCCCCCACTGCCTTTGTTAAAATATTTATCGCTTCGGGAAAACGGTTGAACCACTCTTTGAGTTGAGCAACATTCTGATCTCGATATGCCGACAGTAACATCGGACCTATTTGCTGCTGAAGATTCAAAACCGCCTCCGTGCGAAAATATGTTATACAGCAATTGTATCACACTTATCCTTAAGTGCGCCCGAGCGATAATACCCTTTATTTGTGCTCAATACCAGTTTGAGGCAGGAATTTATGCAACTTCTCCATCAACAATGTTCTTCTTTCGTGAGAACGACGACTTTTCACCGTTTGTTGAATAACCTTCATGTTACCTATGACATGTGCTTTTTTCTGGCATCGGGTAATGAGCGTGTAGAACCAATACCTGTCCATCATCATTATGTGATTGTCCGGTATCACAATGATAACATGAGGATACTCTGATCCTTGTGACTTGTGACCAGTGATAGTGTATGCCAGTGTCAAATGATAAAGATCTTTTTTGGTGTACTCCACCAGCTTTGTTCCCATTTCAGCCAACATCACAGGATCATCAGCGCTTCGCTTCTTCGCATTTAACGTCTCTGAGTAAATCTCTCTGACGATACCAATATCACCGTTATAAACATCCAAATCGTAGTTGTTTTCACGCTGCATAACTTTATCGTCGACTTCAATTTCATTTTTACCATCTGGGTAGAAGCACTGTTTGACGACATAGTTTAACGTGTTAACGCCCATATCGCCTTCATTGACAGGAGCGAATACTTGAACGTCATTGTAACCCACGCCTTCGGCGCGCAAGTTGGCGATGACCTCTCGCACTTTTTCGATGGTTTGATTATTGTTCAAAGTGGGATAAAAAGCCCATTCGTCATCATTTGGCGGATTGATAAATTTTCCTTCGCGAACGCCATTTGACACCGCAAGCGGAGTAGGCAGGCTACCGTCAGCTTTTGTGATCCTCAGTACCTGTGTCAGCCAGTATACAGCAAAACATTTACTATCTATAAGATCCCTGAAAACTGCACCGGGGCCGACAGAAGGCAACTGTTCAACATCACCTATCAGTACTATTCTTGTCGTAAATGCCGCCGCTCGCAACAAGGCTTTCAGTATACTGGTATCAAGCATTGATGTCTCGTCTACCAAAATTACATCTACATCCAGCGTTCTGAGATCATTAAAAAGAAACTCATCGCTTAGGTGCGTTGCTCCCAGTGCCCGGTGAATGGTCGAACAATCTCTCGACGTTACTTCTCTCAATCGTTGCGCAGCTTTACCTGTTGGCGAAACTGCCAAAACAGACAAATTTTGGTCCTCAAGAAGATCAAGGAGCGTCCTGAGCAACGTCGTTTTACCCGCACCAGGTCGGCCCGTGATGATAGAAACCTTGCTGTAGAAAGGCGCAACAATGGCTCTTCTCTGGTGTTGCTTGAGGTTTTCCAATCGAGGATCGTCAGGGTTAAAGGTAAGTGCCTTTTCTGCCGGGGTACTTTCGATGATAGAGAGCCGGTTGGCTATCTCTTTTTCTGCTGAATAAAACCACCTTGACTGCAACAGGTCACCCCGCGGACTGCTTGAAACAAACAGCCGCCTTTTATCGATAAGATACTGCAATTCATTTTCAATCAGATAGTAATCAATCTTAAGGTACCTTGAGGCTGCGCTCATCACTTCATTGCGTGTCAATAAGGTGTGTCCCTCGCGATAACAATTTTTGAGTTGATGAAGAATCACCTCGCGTATTCGTTGGGGGTCCGTAATGTCCCGGCCTGATGCGATAATTATCTGGTCAAACTTAACAAATGGGATCTTGTCCAATCTTCTACACATTGAATAAGGGGCATTCTTAATGATATTAAGCGCATTTTCCGGGAATCTTTCAACGATAGCTGTCGCTTCAGTAAAAATGAACCCGTAGGTATTCATGAGCTCAAAAACCCTTTCTTGTTTGGGTTTTGCATCCTGATAAGAGTTACGTATCTTTATAAACGTTGCAGGGCCAACCCCTCCCACAGTCATAACAACATTAATGTCAGAACTCATCAAAGAAAGGGTTTTTTCTCCGTATTCGTCAACGAGTGCACGGGCTATCTTTTTAGAGATCCCCTTAAATATTCCTGACGTCAAAAAGAGATAAATCCCTTCTTCCGTTTCCGGCTGCTGGACGGTGTAATGGCTAACCTCAAAGACCTGGCCACCACCTTTAGGGTTGGGCACCCAACGCCCGATCATATCCAGTTTGTAACCTGAGTACTGATGCCCCATCTTCCCTTTTGCGATAAACGAAGTTCCATCATCCTTCGTAAATTGAAGGACGCAAAACCCCGTTTCTTCACTGAGAAACTTTGTCTTTTTCAGTGTTCCGGATACATTCAAAATTATTCTGCCTGAGAATGTTGAATACGAGAAATAATGCTTTGTCGCTTATGTAAAGCCTTGTAAATGGTGTCGAAAAAGCGCGTATCTTCTACGCCGACAATATTGAAAATTGCCACTTGAACTCCGCCACGTATCAGCATCGACTCCATCACAACATCTACAACAACCTCACCTGTGCCCATTTGATCTTTTTCAAGGTTTTCAACCTCAATTTTTTGCAGCGGAACCGCAAGCAGGGCGCGATACTTCTCACCACTTGACATAGATCTGCTTTGCTTGTTGGTAACAACCGTTAATGTCAACCCGTTAAAGGCGGTAACCAGTAAAGAGTTGTAGCCATCCCGCATCAACGGCTCTTTTACTCGAAGGAGAGCGCTTGCTTCTATTTCCAAGCCCCTGTAAGCGGCATCGTCTTTTTCAACTGGCGCAACCTTTAGTTCCGCTCCGAGACGCTCCAGTATCAATTTATTCTTGTCGTTCATAATAGCCACTCTATTTTTTACTTGCTGTAATTTTCTGTATGCCTGCAATCCGGGTATCGGCTGCAACCAATAAATGGTGGGCGAGTCTTGTCGTTTGGCCGCTTTTCAATTAAAACGCCAGAACTACAAGCAGGACATGTCTTAGCGCTCTTCCAAGCGTCTTTGGGAATATTGAAGCGCTGTTCGCAAGCGGCAACCTGTCCCTCTATGACGGCAGCAAGCAGTTTGTTGAATTCAGCGCCGGCCTTACCCGCCTTTCTTAAAAGGCTCAAACGTTCCGCTACTATTTTTGGCAAAGTAACCTGAACAGCTTTTACCCCATCCCCTACCCGGGAACTCTCCTGCTTACCTTTTGACATACCGCCCCTACATAACTTTTAGTTTTGATTGCACCGGATTGATTTCATTTGCGCGCAAATCAGCCTGCCTTTGTGTTTGCCTGTTTGGCGTTAAATCTTTAAATCTCACTGATAAAGATTCCGTTTGCAGCTCACTGTTTGCATCAAGGCGAATATCTCTTTTTACCGGCTCACCTCCGAGGGCTGCGTTAACCATGGATAAGTCGTACACTGCCTGCTTAAGTTCCCTGCTCACCAGCCTTTCCATTCCCCGCATCGCGGCCGGCACATTTACTGAGGTAGACAGATTAATTTCAGATAAAATACTGCCTGGCGCACTCTCAACGAGTCCGCTAACCTCTGCTTTAAACTCATCACTTTCATGACCAAACTTTTCCATGACAGCGATTGCGCAATTGGTTTTCTTTAGCGCTTCAAGCGCATCTGATTCACGTTTTTCGATCTCCGACAACAAAATCTCAAACATTTCCGGCTGAATAGCGGAGTACCCTTCAATTTCATCCACTTTAACCCATGTGGAACCGGTCACCATGGCGTTAAATTTTCTGTGGTTGTAGTCTAATATTTCAAGCCTGTTAGGGCGCGGGGGTGCGAGACCCTCCCGTTTAGCTTTGTCCAGCTTGAGGTTGAATATTTTCCGTGTCGACACCTGGCTACCCACTTCGAAATCAGGTATATCCTTCCATTTTATGCTTAATGAAGGGTCGCTCATATATTGCATTTTGCTGCCATCATAAACTTTTTGGTTGCTCGCAAAGTCACCGGAGCAAAGCCCCATACAGCTCCCTTCAAGCTGGGAGCACAACCCTCTGCAAGATTTTGTCAACGAAACAGTCACAACCACATCCTCATGTGAAACAAAACATCCTTATTGTATAACAATTTGTCGCCATAATTTTTTTCACTTTACCGCGAAAAAAGCCCGAAGTCAATCTTATGTATTTGTTTCATTATGTTACAGTCAAAAAGCTTTACCGTGCGGATGATGCTTAAGAAACCATCACAATTGTGGTTGGAAAAACAATCCGCTTATGGTAAAATGAACATAAATCACATGGAGTGTGGAAAATGAGTACGTTACGTTCATTATCAGAGTTATTTGAAAGGGAAATTCATCTTGTAAACAATGATGTAACACCTGTTATGTCGCTTAACGCTAAAAGCATTCGCGGTGCTTCAGACATTATTGTTGATGTGCTTATAAGAGACCGTTCCTCATGGTTGAGCCAAGGACAAATAAAGAAACTGTCCAAGAAAAACAGGCAGCGGGTTGAAGATATTTTCATCGACACGCTTTATTTTATAAAGAATGATTTAACAAAGCATCAACACTGGTCCTTCTGGCACTACGCCGGACTGTGTCTTATTACATGCTTTGCTTATGAAAGGTTGTGCCTGCAAGGGAAGCACAGCAGTATCGATCTCAGTCTTGATGAGACGTGGGCCAACCTTGACTGGGAAGCAGGTATACTTGCGATTAACTTTTTCTCAGCCAAGCTATACAAAGGCGCAATGATAAAGCTTCATAGCATGAATACCGGTCCCAATGGGGACATCAAAGATATGTGTGAGTGGATTCAGAAACGTATTAAAATTCTGCATGGACAATAAGCAGTAATGACAAACAAGCAAAACCAACTCCAGGCGCTAACATGCGCCCTTAAAACATTGATGGAAGTGCACCCATCTCAGCGGGACGGAATATCAAATTTCGTTACCCGTCTGGAGTCGCATGCAATCAATGATGTAGAGCTGGTTACTGAAACAAGAAAACTCACACAAAGCCTTCTTCATGCCCGGGATCAGGACCTTCTTAATTACAGAATGGCTGCCCAGGAAGTAAAGAAACAGCTACACGCATTCCAGCTATCTGAGCATGTTTCAGCATCTCAACGAGATGCAATGGAGAAACTCGATATCGGCGATGGTGCCTCTCCAGTAGATGTAATAAAAGACATGTTCACCCTATGTAAGTCATTTGCAGATGACGCGATACATTTTCGTGAGCAGTCAAAAATAATTGTTGGTGATGAACACAAGAAATTAAAACGCTCAGACTCGAACATCATCGCAGGCGACGTCGCCCGTTCAAGTAAACAGATACTGAACTCGATAAACCCTCTTATGTTCAGACTGGCACAGGAATACCCTGATAACACAGACATCATAAAAGTTAACGCGAGCATCAAAGCACTGAATCAACGTGCTGTTGTTGATTTCTTCGACGCAATAGGCGTAATGGAAGAAGCAATGCAGGCGTTAACCAGGTTGCAAGGGCGTAGAAACAATGCTGAATCTGAGTATCTGAAAACGTTTCATCTTCACCTAAAGTCGATGCATGAAACCCTTTCATCAACTATCTCCCAAAATTCAATATTTGAAAGAGCTTCCGAAAAGGAGCGAGACGCCCTTCTTAATCTCATGCAAGGTTTTAAGGATGCTTCTGATTCGGAAGACGATCCTGTACGCCTGAAAAAGCTTATAGCAGACAATGTAAATCACATGAGAGATGGCTTTGTTAAGGTTATGGAGAGACAAGACGCTCACCTTAAGCAACAACAAAGAACCATGAGCAATCTTCGTGCTGAAGTAAGACAGCACGAAGTTAGCCATAAAAAGCTTTGTGAAGAAAAGGAAAGACTCAATACTGCACTTGAAGAAATGGCCAACTTATCCGTTGTAGATCAGCTCACGAAAGTTGCAAACCGCAGAGCCTATGATCAGGCAACTCATACTATTGATATGTCAATGGATGATTGCGACGAACCGCACAAAATGGGCATCGTAGTAATGGACATTGATCACTTCAAAAAAATCAATGACACCTACAGTCACCAGGTTGGCGATCAGGTATTAAGAAAATTTGCTGATCTTATGAAGCAAATAATCAAAACAAAAAATCTCGAAGAAAAAATTGAACTATACCGTTACGGCGGCGAAGAGTTTGTTTTTGTTTACCACAATATGGGGCTGAGGGATATTGTCACGTTCTCACAGATATGCCGTAGCTCTCTTGCCAAAAGAAACTACAAACACAAAGACACGCAGCTTAGGGTTACTGTTTCCATGGGCATATCATGTTATAAAAAAGAGCAAAACTCAAAAACTGTTTTTGAGCTGGCCGACCAAGCACTTTACGAAGCCAAGAAAAGGGGGCGAAACCAGGTTGTTGTTAATAAAAATGGCAGCATGATAGGTCTCCCGCACTCCACCAACAAGAAAGCCTCTTAAAACAAACAGACAGACCTGTCACTTATTCAGGTTATCATTAACGAACAACAAAAAAGCCCGCTTATGCGGGCTTTTTTATTTACTCTTGTTTACGATTGCAACTTCGAGATCTTACCGTAGTCGGCCTCGATAGCAGCGAGCAGTTTCGCTGCATCGCCATCTTTTTTCTCAAAGAAAAGACTTTCGCGCAATGTTTTGATGAACAGCTTTTTATCATCCACATCGTCGAAATTAGGAATTGTGCGCTTTGCACTTTCCGCCACGCGCTTCACTTCTTCAAGTGCAGCTCCATACTTGTTTTTCGTTTCTTCAGCCATAACTTCTCCAACTTCATTTTCAATTTCGTTTTCAACATCATCTTTCGAATCTGTACTGCCATCTTCCGCACTGTCTACTGTAACAACAGGTTTCAAATGATCATCAGCAACCTCATTCACACAAGGTTTTTCCGTCTCTTTGTTTTCAAGATCCATTTCGACTTGATCAGATGACGCCGGCAAACCACCCTGGCTTTCATCACCTGGCAATGTGGACGCATTTAAGATTGCTTTCGATGCATCGCGCAAGGAACGTTGTTCTTTACCCAGAACAAATTCTTCCCGGTACAGTTCGCCACTGGCGCACAGTTTAACAACCGGGTTATCACTTAACGCAAGGATAGTTTTTCTCGTATCGTTGCCGCGAGGGAGCTTGTGCCCCGAAACTGCTCTTGTTACCGCATTAAAGTAGTAGCAACCATTCACAGAAATATCACTTACCAGCCCACGCTTCGCCAAGCTTTCCATTAGCTCAGAAGCTTCTGACTTGGTTGTTTCTACGCCTGACAAAGAAAGCAGTTTGGCCGCCTGTATTGGGCTTACCCCCAGGTTTTCCAATCGACAACGTTCGATAATCAAATATTCAGCGCGAGTTTTAAAACACTGAGACATTAATCCCAGCGTACCCAAAGGTTCAAGGGCCGCTTTGCCTAACGCTGTAATAGCGTGTTTTCCGTTTTTAATTGAAATGAAACCACGCACCACAAATTGTTTTGCACAAGAAAAAGCATTTTTTCCCTCAGCAACTCCAGTTAGCTCTTCACGTTCCCGCTCTGTTAAGCATTCAGGGTATTCATTTGCTACCGATAGCGCAGCTTTAAGTAGAGATGAAACTCTGTCCTGGCTTCCGCTGGCTTTTTCAGCAGCAGCTTTTTCAGCAGCGGCTTTTTCAGCAGCAGCTTTTTCGGCAGCAGCTTTTTCAGCGGCGGCTTTTTCAGCGGCGGCTTTTTCAGCGGCGGCTTTTTCAGCAGCGGCTTTTTCGGCAGCAGCTTTTTCAGCAGCGGCTTTTTCAGCGGCGGCTTTTTCAGCAGCAGCTTTTTCAGCAGCGGCGGCTTTTTCAGCAGCAGCTTTTTCAGCAGCGGCTTTTTCGGCAGCAGCTTTTTCAGCAGCGGCTTTTTCGGCAGCGGCTTTTTCGGCAGCAGCTTTTTCAACGTCAGATTTACCAGTATTATCACGATTAACCGAAGTAGATGAACGTTCGGCAAAGCCTGATTCTTTGTTAACAACGGCAAGGTGAGGCTTAGCCTTCGGCTCCACGTTACCCCATGCGCCATTGCTATTACGCTGAAGTGGTCTCAGCCCCTTGAAATTTCTATCCAACTGTCGTTGAACGAGCGCATTAGGTGTCATTTTACCAATAAGACACTTACCAAGATCGGTCAGTTCGTAAAGATATGATGCGCATTCGCGTACAAGCCCCAGACCTTTCATTCTCTCTGTGACGTTAACCACCGCGGTGATTGAGTCAAACCCAACAGCCGCAGAGATCTCCTTGTCTGATGACGCTGGCCGTTCAAAAAGAAAATGCATTAAATCAATTTCTTTTGAACTGAAATCATTGTTTTTGAAACCAGAAGGTGTTTCCATAACGTTTCCCTTTTTACAACGCAAAGATAAATTCTTTGCCACTACTTTGATTTTAATACCGAGTTAACACCCGGAGACACAGATTTTATCAGCATACCTAAACAATTGTTGTAATTGTCGTAATTGAGAGTTACAGCAAAAGTGTAGTAACCACCAACCTCCAACTCATCAATCCAAGGTGCTTTTTCATAATGAAACACAACAGCACTTCGCTTGGTTCCTGAGGCGTCAATAAACTCCACAGTCAAATGCTTATCTTTGTTATGGGCTGCCCCAAATTTCCTGCCCGTTCCTGAAAATCGCCCATTAATTGCAAAAATGGGCTCTTCAAAGCGCTGGCCGTAAGGCTTAAGGCGGTTCACCGAAGATAATATTTCTGTGTCATCGAGCATTTTCAGTTCATTATCCTGAAATAAATGGTCGATCATGACGCTGGGGCTGAAATCCATGTCATCGAGAGACGCATTTTCAGCCTCGTCTTTTACAACACGATCGAATTCTTTCTGGAAGAGTTCAAGATCACCGAGCCTTATTTTGAGCCCCATGGCTGCCGGGTGCCCACCGCCAGTTAATTCAACCTTTTCGCCAACCCTGTCTTTTACCATGGCAATAATGCTCAGATCGTCAATGCATCGACCTGACCCCGTGATTATTTTATCAGGAGAATCTTTTTCCTTAACATCAACCGGGCTAAATATGATAGTAGGGCAACTAAAAGCCTCTTTTACTCTGCTGGCAACAATACCGTGAATACCATGGCTGCCATGTGGCAGGTAAACAACAAGCGATTTTCTGTTGTGGTCGTAATATTGGTGAGACGCCTCGGCAAGAGCTGCCTCTTGCATGTTCATATCAATTTCTTTTCTGCGATCATTACGATTACGAAGTTTCTCATAGTGAACACGCGCCTCTTCTACAGTCTCTGACAACAAGAAGTTGATAGCATCACTGCCATCACCACCCGTGCGACTGTCCGCATTAATAGCCGGCCCCAAGGTGAAACCGAGGTCTTCTGCTTCAATTAAGCTCTTTTTGCTTTTCTCTTTTAAAACCATCCACGCAGGGATCAATCCTTGATTGATATCTCTCAGTCCTTGTCTGACAATTCGTCGATTGTAAGCGCTTTTCAAAGAAACACAGTCAGCAACTGTTGCTAATGATGCGTAAGTAAGTAAAGGGGTTAATTTTGGCGTGCTTTCCGGCAGCGTTCCCATTCTGATCATTTGATCTCTTGCATAAGACATAACAAGCAGGGCAACCACACACCCACAGATTGTTGGATCTTCGAACTCATCATCCGGACGCTGAGGGTTCACAAAGGCTATCGCTTCCTCACAGTGCTCGTTTTTATCAATATGATGATGGTCTGTCACAATAACGGATGCGTGAGTGGCACCGCGAGCCGCCATCATGTCTTTGTAAGTACGAATCGTTTTACTGTCGTTTGAACCTTGGTCAGCTGTAATTAGCAATGTAGGAATGTCATCCCCCGCACGCTCAATGACAGCATCCAATGCTTTTGGATTGAAGCCATAACCATACTTCATTCGGTTGTTGACGTGAATTTGAATGTTCTCTTTAGGGAACTTCATGTATTTAACAAGAGCCAGGTACATCACAACCGCTGACGAAATGCCGTCCACGTCAAAATCCGTTACCAGCCCAATTACCTCATTGTTTACATAGGCATCGTTTATGCGCTTTGCGGCTTTGTCGATGTCAGCCATTTTCCAGAACTTCATATCACGCAGTGATGGCTTGATAAGAGCCTCATATTCCTGCGCTGATGCATCTGAAGTCCTGTTACTCGCAATAATCGAAACAATATCAGTCTCCCCGCGCTGCTTCATTGCGCGGTATACTGCGTCGCTTCTTCGGCGAAATCGCAAAGAAACCTGAGGGACTTCAATTTTTGTCGAGCCTATAAAAATTGACATGTAAACTATCCACTTCTTCTTTTCTATTTGTTTCATTATAATGCATTTCAGCATTGATTGAAACCCTAAATTGTATTATGATGCATAAAAAATCAAGCTTACAATGGATAAAGAATCACATGCCTGAAGTTTACACACTTACTGAACTGGCTTCACCAACCAGTCCTATTTACTCAACGATGTCGATATCGTATTCTCACCCTGGCAGTGAAAGCGCAAGCTCATTCTCATTACCGCCATTTCTGTTTTATGCTTACAAAGCAAAAAGACTGGCTTCATTGGGTTTTGATGATGAGGCCAAAGTTGAAGAAAGTTCTTTTTTCCTCGTAAGAGACGCAATTTTAAAAGAATTGCGTGATATCGCAAAATCTGTTCATCGCGATGTGGCCAAAGCCAATCTTTCTGATGACATGAAGAGTTACATATCGGCTGCGATACAAAGCCGAATATTGTACAGCGTACTGAGCGAAAAGGAACCCATGGACATTTCTCTTTGCAACACATCCTCCGTTCCGATTAATTCAGTTAAAGCAAAAAAGAATATCACTGTACCATTCTACATATTCAGAAGAATGGTTGAGATCTTTGGTGATGAGGCTGCTGCCAGACAGCAAATACACTCTGTTGTTTTCAACATATCAGAAGAACTAAAAGCCGCCGGAGCAATCAATCATGAAAATCCGAGAAGGTTAAATGGACCGGCCGGCAATTCAAGCTGGGCAAGAAAAGCCCACAACGCACTAATGCTTTCTTTTATTAAGATGAGTAACATCCGTGAATTAAGGGCGTCTCCGGGCATTCTTGAGGTGAAAATGATGCGTGACATAAAGCTTGAAACCCGTGTACGGGGTGGTCGAAAATCTTAAATAAAAAAGCCCGCGTCAGCGGGCTTTTTGTTTAAAACATTTTCATTTGATGCCTGGCTTCAAGATGTTTGCCGTCCGCTGTTGGAACATCCTTGTTTATTTTCTCAAAATCAACCCGATCAACTTGCTTGATTTTTTCTAACTCCGGATTTTCTTTAACAGGATCATCAGGTTTTAACTCAGGCTGTTCAGTTATGATTTTGTCCATCTCTGCGGACAATTCTGACGATTCAGTCACTTGTTGGCTAATGCTGATATCAGGCTCTTTGATCTTAACCATTTGTGACAAGTAATCCTTTGGATTCCCCAACCTTTCATGCGCCACAACATCCATAAGAACCCTGCCTATTGCATTTTTAACATCCCCCCAGAGTTCCGCATTGGTCTCCTTACCGGAAACCTGATCGTAATTAACCAGTGTGGCAAGCCCCCCAACAAAAGACTCTGCCATCGAAGGGGACACAGTATATACCTTAGACAACACATCATGGAGCTGTTCATCCTTAACGGCTCCTTGGTTGTTTGAACGCGGTATATTAACCCCTTCAGGAACCATTTCATTCATTGCTTGGTGAAGATTCAAAACCATACTTGAAAATGACTTTTCACGAACAGATAGCGCACTTTCCCCAAGAGGTACCATCACACTATCTTTCTTCGGCCCGTAAATAACCAGTGAATATTTAGAGGGCGTCATCGACTCTCCCATGCCCATCCAGTATTCAGCAAGCTCCCTTCTGGCCGCAGACATTAATATAGCGCTTGGCTTTTCATCTTCAGCATTATCCACAATAAGATCCATGAAGGCTTTTATTTCAGGTTTTGATGCCATCATGACATCAAGCATTTTACCTTGCTGCGAAGAGTCTGCTAATGATGTACGAATGCCACCTTCAAGCTGATTTTTCACACCGTTTATAACAGCACTGGTTCTTACAGATAAGTGTGATTGAATAGCCTCACCACCAAAAACGTCACTTACTTTATACAGCGTCTCTGAAAGGTTTCTGCGAAGCAATGGCCATTCTTCACCTGAACATGACTTGAGCGCATTAATGGCGACAGACAAGGGACTCAATGCTGGCGGTATTGTGTCATCTTCGCTGAGGTACTCGTTTATACCCACCGAATAAGTGCGGAGATAACTGGGCTTTAATCCGTCACCAGCACAGCGCGCAGGATGCTTGTTCAACCTGTCCAGAACCTCAAAGAACTTCCCTCTTCCATCTTCGGCAATAAGTGGTGAATCATCCCACACGTAATCTTCACTGTAGTTCAGAACGGGTTCAGATGTTGTATTCATTATTTTTTGCGCAATATCGGAAAGCTTTTCATCGGTTACCGAAAAAGTGCTGGCGACCGCCGGCTCAAAAAGTGCTTTGGCAATATCAATTTCAATATCACGGAAAGAAGCGGCAATGTTAGGGACCGACGCAAGCGTATCAAAACCCAGTTTTTTCATTCCTGAAATGAGTGTTACCAACGCATCATCTTCAGAGGTAAGAAAAGCATTTAAGCCGTGAGCAGAAATATCAGCTTTGCATTTCTGGTACGCATTGCTCTCCGAAGGTCCGGCAAGCTCATCTGTTAACATTTCAGCTAACCATAAGTGCTGCGCAGTAGCGTTCGCCTCAGACATGCTCTCCGGAGAAATTGAAACCTGAGATGCCTCGTCAGCAAATTGTGCTATCGATGTCGCCATGTCAGCATGACGCTGAGCTATCTTGCGTCCTCCTGCTGTGTCCCATCGAAAATGTCTTACACCATCAAGGGATACCCACCTGGCACGAACATCATAACTTTTATCACCCGCGTAGCTTGCGCAAGATGCGGCAATGTTCCTCGAAAGTTCATTCACCCTTGTTATGTGTTCAGGGATAAATTCATTATGAGTTAACGATTTTTGAAGGTGAGCCGCAAACTGTCTTGCAACCAACATGTCCCCCGGCCTCTTCACGGGGTCGATGCTTTCAACAACCCCTTTTAGAGCTGTCAGTTGCTTATCTATAACTTCCTCAGTCAGTTTAACTGAAGGAGACTTCCCTCCTTTACGACCTATACGCTGAAAATGTTCTGTCAGGTGGAGGAAGAACTCACCGTCTTGAAAAACCCCTTTATCAACCCCTGAAAGGTAAACCGCTGACAACATTTTACCAGCAGCTATACGCCCAAACTGCGCACCCACCATTTCATACTCGGAAGCCGGGCGAAGCTTTCTTGTTTTACGATTTTTGAGATGATACATCCTGCTTTGATAATCTAGCTCGCCGCCATTTACACGCGCTTCAAGACGTTCTCTCACTCTCTGATCCGGATGATAAAAATAACTCTGACAATAATCCCTTAAAATTGAAAGTTCTGTGGGAGACCAGGTTGAAAACTTACAGTAGATCTCATGGTTGAAAGGGTTGCCATCTGCCACATAGTGTGAAATGGGTTTTGACATGCTTACATCATAAGCAATTTGCTCAGGCATAACCACCGGAGGGGTAGATTCAACACGAGCAACAAAAGCCTCAAGGGACTCGCCGTCTTTGTATTCATATCGGTTAAGAATGAACCCTATTTCCCCAAGACGCGCCAATACTTCTTTATCACTACGATAATATTGCCTTTTTTCTTTAGACAAATGCTGACCTGCTGTGGAGAGATCCATCTTTCTGCCAAAGTGAGAAATAACCTTTTCCCTCAAAGGCTCCTGCCCGCGGTCCCTAAAGTGCGTTAATTCGTGTGCAAGTGTCCCGGGGGATTTCCCATCGACAACAACCAGCTTCAAAGATGGATCCGAAAACCCACTCTCAAACATCATATTGAAATCACCTGCACTGGTTTTTGTTGCATAAACACCAGAATAACGGTAGTTACCCAGCTTTCTGACTTTAAGCTCAAAAGCATCCGCCACGTCAAAGTCCATGCCTTTCAGTTCAACGAGCATGTCGTGAAATTTTGCCAGGCTGGTATCCGCATCGATCTCGGCGGCTTTAACGTAAGGTATTTCTTTGACTAACTTTTCAATACGCCGCAACACTTCTTTATCCGTCACGCCGGCGGTTACGCCTTTTTTATGCTTCGAGCTCCACTGTTCAACCCCGTCTTTTTTTGTCACATAAGTTGATGTTTTTGCCACACCATATAGCATGGCTCTGGTTGACGAACTTATCCGGGTTCCCATTATCTGTCTTGAAGGAGCGTCCAGTGACGAAACGAAGGATTGATAGTTTTCAGAAAGTTTAACCGCGGTATTAATAAAGCGCGCCCACTTCCTTTCCATTGAGTCACTAATCGCTTCGCTCATTATCTGATCAAAGGGGGCACTGTCATCCACCGGTTTGCGGTTCCGCATATCACGATAGAATGACCTGAAGTCATCAAATGCGAACCCCTCCTTTTTACCAAACAGGCTTTCGAAAATCATTTGCTTCCGTTGAACGTTTGTCAGACCTGAAATGTTCAAGCTTTTATTTATCTTAAATCCGAAAAGATTTAATTCATTTTTAGTTGCATCATAATGCTTTGGAAACAAAACTCTAAAATCTTGCTCATGCGCATCCAGTTCCGGACATACATGACCATCAAGAGATTCAACCAGAGACGCTATCGCACCAAGCTTATTTGCTGTCAGCATCAAATCTTTATCAAGGGCTTCAATAACCTCCAGCGCGCTGCTATCTGAATCCACATCCTCCAACGCAGATATTAAAATGGGGAAGTCTGTTTCCGCGGTGAACTGGCTAAGACGAATAGCATCGTTTGAATGTTGCGCTATATTCTTTAGCGTCGTTGTTGAGATTATGTTCGGCATTAGAACTGTCCATGATAAAACTGATATAATGATTTTATCACATAGGAAAGACGCAAAACGAAACTTATAAAGGAATTAAGTATGACCTTAGACGGACACATAAAATCTGGACTTGCCGCAACATTGCTTCTCACGGCACTGGCACCTGAATATTTTTCATCAGTGAAAGGAATAACGTTAAACATTGCGCTTTTGATGTTTTTCTTAGGCAACCTTGCACCTGATCTTCTCGAAGTAAGGATCTCGAAAGAAAGGACGCTCATCCCTCATCGCACCATCACGCACTACCCCTGGCTTTACATTGCTATCGCAGGCGGTGTTTTAGCTTACAATGGAGTGGCAGAGATTTCTTCTGAATCTTGGTTTTATCCGGTAATGGCCTTCTGCGCAGGAGCAATAATGCACATCATCTGTGACATTCCATACGGCAAGTTACCGTACCTTCTACCCACCAGGAAAGCCGGCTTTCAACTCATTTCTTTCGAAAGCTGGTTGAACAGGTTTGTTGAGCATACGGTTGTGATAGCCTTTCTTTTAGCGTTCGTGCTAACACAGGCTGGAGATACGTGGTGGAATGACATTCTTCAATACAACCAGGCGGGTTATGAGGAAGTGTCCGGAGAGATAGAAGAGTGGAAAAATAGCACATCAACTATCAAATCTGATGATGTGCCACAGGAATAACCAACGAAGAGTGAATTAAGAAGAGAGGTTACCCCTCTCTTAAATCACCTGTCTGTGGTTTATCAGGGAAAAGAGGTATGTTTCTCTGTTCTTCGGAAAACACTTCCGAAAAAGCCTTCATGAACAGTGCTCTTTGCAACCTGGCACTGAACTTCCCCCAATCATCCCTTTCAAACGGCTCAAGTTTATAAAAAACTTCTCGTGAAAACCGTCTTGCAGATGCATTTATGTGTTTAAAATCAGAGTCAGGATTAAGCTTTGCAGACTTAAGCATCCAAACTGCAAGGAAGCTGTGAATTGTCCCTGATGGAGCAATGTTGTCAGCTACCGTGTACATCCCGTTACGCTTGGACTTAATGACAAGATCTTCTTCCTCGATAACCAGAGGGTCTTTATAGACAAGGTGCGAAAAGATCTTCTTCTGAACGGTTTTGGCAACCATTACGGTCTTTGCAGTTAACCCTTTTGATTCCATGTGAGCATATACGTCAGAAAGCAAATGACGTAAAACCTCTTGCACATCGTTATGCGTATCAAGAGTTTCCTCGTCCTCTTCCATGTCAATGAGGTATCTAAGCTTGAGGGCTTGATAGAGTATTGCCGGGATTGTGGTCCCACACTCTTTTTTATTCCTGAACAAATTTATGCGGTGAGACATTGGAGCGTTCAACAATGGGGACGATAGCGCCTCAATCGTCAATCGGCTCTCACACTCAGAAAGAGAAGTTAACGTCGATATTGTGTTGGTTACAGACATGGTAGCCTCTTTTATTGGTATTCGTTGGTAACATTATGAATCTTACCAAATAGAAGAGGCTTTTTCAATGTATTATTTCAATTTTTTGAAATAATTCAATTCAACTGCCGATCATCGGGGTGTGATTGACGTTTTTCTCCCATTCTTGCCCAACCTTCTTACTCGCCTGCAAACGTCGATATCCCTCTATCTGCTGAGAAACAAATTTATTTGTTGGCCTTACCATAAAACGCAAATCGACAATCTTTCTACCATGAGGTATTTTTACAACATCACAACTCTCATCAACATCCTGTATAATGCCGTTTTTGGCCAGTTCGTTTAATGCTGTCAGCATGTTTTTTTTACGTTTGGTTGGGTTTGAAGGTAAAGGGCAACCGCTCGACAGTATCGTTTCATTTTGATCCACACTCCTGATTGATCCTGCCTCGTTTTTTAAGTTTGCGTGTTGCCAGTTATGGGTAAACTGCTTGTACAAATACCTGGCAATCGGACTCTTCATAGACATCGCGCATTTGTCATCATAGCTACGATAATGGCCTGACAATATTTTTTTGCTCGCCCGGCTATCAAAAACCACGTACATAATGTGATCAGTTCTGATCCTGTCGTTCGGATTTTTGTTCGGCATACTATCGAGCTCTGCAACAATGTAACCCCGAATTCGATTCCTTTCCGCGTCATTGATATAACGGTAGTTTGCGAGCTTTAAAACTTCGAGACCTTCTCGGAGTTCATCAAGACGGTACTCCTTACCCAGCTCTTTTAAAGCTTTTCTTAATTGATAAAGGGTAAAGCAAACACCCAGCGTTCCTGCGTCGTAGATATATCCTGGTTCACCCCTTTCCAAGCTGAACTCTCCGTTCCTTGCGAAGTATATGAGGCAATCCTCAATCAGTGATTCCCGGGTACCGGGATAAATTGCGACAGGCCGAAGAGCAGCATCACCGTTTTGATCCTTTACCCCTTTGGGATCTGGCTGGTTAAGTATCGCAGGTATGATTTCGTAAGTCTCTGAATCGTTGAGAACGATATTTCTCCCAGGGGTCACACCGGTTTCAAGCACCACTTTTTTCTTGGCTCTGTCATGAATAAATCGGGGGTGTAAATCATAATCAAGAAGCGTGTTTCCACGGCCTGAAGGGATGGAGAAAAAATGAAGTTGTTTTTGTGCTATTGGGCATGGCATTGATGACGTATGACTTTCCATCGAATTCGTGACCTCCCTTTCTTACGATATCGTTGTGACCAAATTTTAGGGTTGGGATTCTATCATGAAAAATAAAAATTTCTATGATTAATTCCAAATATTTCTCCCTGATCGTACCCAGATCCTCCATGTTTAATTTTCTGAGAGGTTAATTGAAAACAAAAGAGCGGAGAATAAAGAGGTTGTTTATATATTAAGTATATATAGTAGAGTTAAAAGAGAGAAACTTAAAAAACATTTTAAATCATACTCTTACGATGGGTAAATTACCTCAAACCCCTCTTAAAATTACCTCAAACCCCCTCAAACTTTTCCCCAAACCCCTCTTAAAATTACCCTAAACCCCTTTTTGAACTGCTTTTCAGGGTGCCGGTACTGATTACAACAAAAAGGGTGGAAATCTTTGTATTTATTAAGTTTATTGCCACAACATATGGTTCAACCTTTACCTTAAACCCCTCAACGGAAAAAGCAAGATTACCTCAAACCCCTCTTAAAATTACCTCAAACCCCTCTTAATATTACCCTAAACCCCCTATGTCAACGCAGCAACAGATCTCCTGCCCCATTCCGATCATAAAAAAATACATAAATACAAAAAAATCTTTATTTTAATGCGTTTTTTTGGTAGCTTAACTGAAATTGAATTTTACCGTACAAATTAATCTGTGACGAAGAAGGGATTCTACTGGGATGGCAGGGATGAGTGAAACAAAAAGAAAAGTGCTTGATGCACTAACACTGTCACTTATTACTTTGGTATGCACCTTTGCGCCGTTCTTTTCCTCAGCTCAAACTACAAAGCAAAACGAAGTGCACGTACTAGCGCCGAATGGCTACCTTTCGCCGGATGTTATCAGTGCTTTTGAAAAATCACACAAAGCAAAGGTGTCCATTTCGGTTTACTACAATGACAAAATGATGGATTCACTTATCGACGGGAATAGAGGCACTGCATTTGACGTCCTCATAGCCAACGAAGCTGGAGCCAAAGATGCCGTTGTCTCTGGCTTCGCTGAAAAGAGAAACGAATCGGTTGCCTGGCATATTGAAAGCGGAAGCACCCTTGACGAATATGCAGAGTATCTTTCTTTTGATGCCTATGGGGTCGCTTATATTGACGGGAAAAGTAGCGCTCCTTCCAGCTGGGAAGATTTCTTTAGCCTTAGCCAACGCTTTATTGGAAGAGTTAGCATCCCTGATGATTACCAAGTACTAATGACCCTTTCACTTCTTGCAAACAACCCAAATGGAAAAACGATATCTCTTAGCGAGCTAAATAATGCAGGAAGGACTTTTTTGCGGTTCTTAAAGAGGATAAAACCAGATTTCTTTGAGTTCTCACCTGAAAATTTAAGTGAAAACGGATCTGTCTATGCGCTTGTTACGGCATCTGAAGCAGAAAGAATGAAAAGAGAGAATTCTAAAATTCGGTTTGTTTACCCTGGCAACATAAGTAAAAAGAAGAAGCAGTTTGCCATACTGTCTGTATTAGCTAAAACTAAAGATTCTGCAAAGGCATTCATTGAATATCTCAGCACGAGTCAAGCCAAATACTCACAGGGTTCCTACCATCTCAAGGCTATCCCTTCTGCGAACTCGTTCATGATCGAAAAATACAAGAAATCATACAGCAATGTTGACTGGGATGTGATTTACGGAAACATGGAAACACAGTTTACTTCGTTCTCTGAAAGCAATACGCAAATAGAGATGCGGAAAGCTTATCTGTACGAGAGGATACTCGATGCTGCGCGCAATTAAAAGTCTCAGCTTAAAGAACAAAATGTACATTTTTCTTCTGCCAACAATAGCAATGGCCTGCCTGATCATTGCTGTCTACTTTTACACTCAATTGAAAAGTAGTCTTCACGAACAGATGGAAAAAAGTATGATGAGTGCGGCAGCGCAAGCTGAAACCGCAGTAATGAACCACCTCAGAACATCTCAGGCTGATGCAGATTTTTATGCCGCCACTGACGCAGCAATAAACATGGTTACCGGGACAGATATCGAAACCCACTTAAGATCTCAAAAAAATGTAATCGCGCTTTTCGCGCAATTACAAAGAGCGAAAAAGCAGTACCAGGAGCTTTACATACTTGATTCAATGGGTAACTTCATTTTCTCTCACAGTGAAGACATCTTCTATGAACCTAAAACCGATTCCCGCTGGCTAAATACGCTATACTCCGACAAAAAAACAGCAGGCGACCTCATCCCCAAATACAAGGTAGTACGGGCACAGCTTGGTAATAGACTTGTGGTCATTTCCCCGATAAAGAACAAAGGTGAGCGGGTAGGTTACGTTATTCTTTCACAAGATCTCAGAGCATTCTCAGCGATGGCCTTTGAGTTTTCGCCAACTGGTGAAGCCAAAGTGGCTTACAGAAGCAATGGTTTGCTGCTTCATGAGGCCGATGACGAAGTGTCACAATTACTCGATATGAAAAATGACAATAATGAAGAAAAATACAAACTCGATAACACGTGGTGGTCAACCTACACCCTTCCGTCTGAGTATGGTGAGACAATAATTTTCTATGATGCAACAAGCCATGTTGAAAAAATGGAAACACTTAAGGTGCACACCGTAAGCATTACAAGCATTATCACAGCGAGTTTTGTAGTCATGCTTTGGTGGATTGTAAAGCGCATAATACTTAATCCGCTAAACCAGATTAACATATTGGCAAATGAAATTTCCGAGGGGAACTACAACACGAAGTTCCCGAGAAAAGCAGGGAAAGATGAAATCGATGCTCTTGGCTTAAAGATTGAGCTGATGGGAAAAAGCATTCACTCAAATAACGAAAAAATAACAGAACTTGCTTATCACGATGATTTGACGACACTGGCGAATAAACAATCTTTTATCAATAAGCTTTCATCTTACGAAAACACGCCGAAAACATTTACGACGTGGGTTATTGATCTTGATAAATTTAAGCAGATAAATGATATTCACGGGTACGAAGTCGGAAACGAAGTATTAAAAGCCGTAAGTGAAGTAATAAAAAGAAGCATTACTTCATTTTCAAAAAGGCATGAACTGCAAAGCAGCACTTTTATGCCGGCCCGGGCAGGAGGCGACGAGTTCCTTATCCAGGCTATATTGCCTAATGCCGCAATGCTACCAGAAGCATTTGCTCGTTCTTTGCAAAAAGACATAAATTTTCCGCTTAAAATCGATGGGCGTGAGTTTGAAATAAATTGCTTCATCGGCTGGGAGCAGGCTGAAGGAAAAACTGGTTTCAAAACTTACCAGTGCGCTGACATGGCCATGCATGAAGCCAAAAACACAAACACTCGGGTGTTGAGATTTGCGGACGAACTTTTGACGCGGGTGAAAAAGAATCAGGAACTTTCAGATAACATCAAGCGTGCTTTGGAGATGAGTGAATTCTCACTTTACTATCAGCCGAAATGTGAAGCTAACGCCCCATTCCGGGTTAAAGAGTATGAAGCGCTTATCCGATGGCCAACGGAAAAAGGATTTATCAGCCCCGGCGTTTTCATTCCGTTTGCCGAAGAGGCTAACTTAATCCGCGCAATTGACATGTGGGTTTGCGAAAACACAATAAAGGATGTTGCTCAGCTTGAGCGTGAAGGGATGGATGATTTCCTTGTTTCCTTCAATGTATCAGGTCAACGTATTTCTGATGAGGAATTTGTTGCTCAAACGAGATTTTGGATCGACAGGTACGGTATCAAACCCGGGCATATTCAAATAGAAATCACCGAACACTCAATGATTCACGATATGAAAAAGAGCATATCTGCCATTAATATCTTCCGCGAGATGGGCGTCGGTGTTGCGCTTGATGATTTTGGTACCGGGCACTCTTCTTTGGGTTACCTCAAGAACATGGCAATAGAAACCCTTAAGATAGACCGGTGCTTTGTACAGGATGTTAACAAGGATCCTGCCAACCAAATACTGCTAAAGCACATCATACAAATGGGGCACGATATGGGGCTTCGTTTAGTTGCAGAAGGTGTTGAGACTGAAGCTGAACTCGCCGTTCTGCAAAATTTAAACTGCGACTTAATCCAAGGCTACTTGTTTCACAAACCAATGCCCCTAAAAGACGTATTAAAACTTGTCGCACTTGAGAAATCCAAACAGTGCGCCTGACTAAAGAGCTTGTTGGAATAAAAAAGCCGGAGATTTAACACTCCGGCTTTTTTATAACAATCACGCAAGGTTAACATACCATCAGTAACGAAGAAGAACCTCTTTTACTGGCTTTCTTTCTTCCACATTTCTTGAAATCGTCCTTGGCACCATAAATTCAAAAGTTTCAGACGCATTTTTATAATGCAACTCAAGAGCTGGCACGGCATGATTTGACAACCACACTGAAGCCCCTCTGCGCTGCCACAGGGCGCACTTCTTATTTAACTTGTTATGTTGCTCAGGCTTAAACCCTTCTTTGGTGTAGGAGGCGAATGAGGCCGTTTTTGAAGCAGGGAGATAAGGTGGGTCAGCGTAAACCTGAACACCATTGCGAGAGACAAACCTCAAGGTGTCAAATGGACTCACGACAAACTTAGCGTTTTTCATTTTTTTTGAAAACGCATGCATCTCTTCAACGGGCAAAAGCGGTGACTTATACTGACCGAATGAGGTGTTAAAGAAACCCGACTGATTATACCTCATCAAACCGTTGTATGCATGGCGGTTAAGATAAAGAAAAAGCAGTGCCCTTTCTTTTTCATCTCTGGACATATTGTATCTTGCGCGCAATGCCTCGAAAGCCGTTCTGTTATTGTTCTCTTTTACAAATAACGCCCTGGCTTGCTCGATCACATCTTTAGGTCTTTTGGCAACCCACGCACAAAGCGTCACCAGGTCCTTATTGTAATCAGCCAGTATGTACTTCTTAAAATCGGTATTTAAAGATACGGAACAGCTGCCCATGAAAGGTTCAATCAGTGTCTCACCATGCTGTGGCATGTGTTTGAATATTTGTGGTAAAGCTGATGTTTTTCCGCCGGCCCACTTTAAAAAACTTCTCGCCATGAAAAATCTTCCGTGATAATCGATACATTGATGATAACACGAATTCAGTATCCAGGACACCAAAAAAGTGGTTTTTGGAATAATTAGTTGTAATATTATGATCAAAAACAAAAAACGGGCCGAAGCCCGTTTCCTGCGAGTGTTTCAATTACATACTACTTTGAACGACGACGTAATGCGCCAGCGCCCATAAGGAACATGCCAGCAGCAGCCAGACCAGCAGGTACGCTCACAGCACTTGCAGGCGGCTCAGTTACAGCAGGCGCTTCGTACGTGTAGTAAAGCTCCATGCTGATACTGGTATCTACCGCTTGGAAGAAACCTTGCGCACCAGGGACATTTACAACAACAGAAGAATCTGTGTCAAAATCAACGTCAAAAGTATCTCCAGCAGTACCCACGAATGGATTGAACGTACCTGCACCAAGAGACACCCAACCTGAATCAGAGTACATCTGAACACCGTAAAGGGTGGCCACGTCAGGACCGTTACCACCTACCGATTGCGTAGGGTCAGCAGCCAGAGTGAAAGCAGCAGTTTGCAACAGATCCATTTTTTCGAAAACAGGATTGTAAGTACTGTTCACAAAACCAAGTTCTGAAGTCAACGTCAGACTTCCGCCCAGCTCGCCAGTGCCTGAAACTTCTTCATTTGTCATGTTGTCGGCACCGATTAAACCATTATCAATGGTAAAATCGTAACGAACAAAAACACCTGTCAGCGTTCCAAGAGAACTGTCGAACTTATCAAAAGTGAAAGGGTCAAGACCTTCCTGTAAAGAGGTGTTACCCGCAGTACCTGAGAAATAGACCGATTGGGTAGGCGTAGTCAGTTCAGCAGAAGCCATTGCCGACATCGCCAGTAAAGGCAGAGCTAAAATTGTTTTCTTAAACATGGTGGTTTCCTTATTCCATAATATGTTTCGAACACTCTGATACTGTGTGAGCAATGTGTGTGCCAACTTATTTTGTATTGCGTTTTTTCTTTGAAAGAAAGGTAATACAAAGCGATGGAGCCTTTATGGTTAAAATTAAATTCAACAAAAACTGGTTTCCCCGTATTGTTTGCTGACAAGGAGAGGTGAACACATACCGTGTGTCAAAAAAACTTACAAAAAACCCGGCAGGTAGCCGGGTTTTTCTTTTTCAATGCAAACAGAATTACTTGCGACGGCGACCAATCAGGGCCAAACCAAAAACGCTCAGAGCACCAATCAACGGTGCTGGCACATCAGCAACATTACCACCCGTTTCAGGATCAGAAACCGATGCCAGCGTTGTTGTGTAACCAAGATCTTTAAATGACGCAAGAGTAGTGTTACTTAACGTAGTTGCACCTTCAATGTATCCAGTCATCAACTCGCTTTGAGGTCCTTCCCAGGTTTCGTCCCAGTGGGCATCTGCGGTACCTGCCCCACCGTCAAGCTCAACCGGAACATAGGTTGCGGAAGGGTCGAATTCTTCTCTGTATGCAGCTACTGCATATGCACCTACATACTGCCCGTTACCTGCGTAAAGATCGTTATTCTCAGAACCCCAAAGAGAGCCGAAACCAATAACGTGAGCCATCTCGTGAACAATCACAGAATAAAGCGTCCCATTACTTTCCATCGCTGAAAGATCAGCAGAGTCGAACCGCATAATGCCCGCTGACGCATAAAAGAAATCTGTGCCCTGGTAGCCGTAACTTGGCCCAGCCTGACCGAGAATACCACCAGCGCCATCGATGTTTTCCCCAGACGCCTCAATGGTCAAACCAGGAGGAAATAAGATCTCTTCCGCGTAGCTCACTAAAGTGTCTTCCCAAAAGGTTTCAGCGTCACTGAAGATGGTTTGCTGTGATGCGGTCAGACCGCCGTTGAATTGAATTGTGATATCAAAGTTGGTTAGCGCAGCGTTTGCATTTCCAGCGAAAAGACCCGCCGTGGCCGCAAGTGTAATTATTTTCCGTTTCATTATCAGTCCTACTGAGGTTGAGGTTAGGCTCTCAGCTTGAACTAACAATTAACGTGCCAACTGTAAAATAATTTGTTTTTATGTTTTTTTCTATAAAAAAGAATTGAAATATTGCAACCTAAAAAAAGCTTTTAGTAAGAAATTCTGACAGTTGCGTTATGTGAAAATGAGGTTGGCTGGCTTTTATACAAATCAAGCGTTAATGACGTTGTTACGAGTCTGCTCTACAAATTTAACAATCCGATCGAAATGCTCAGGGGTTGCCAGGTTGAAAACCGGTATCTCCCTGCTTTTTGCCAGAGTAAACACAGCTCCCTCTTGGTGTCCAGCTTTAGAAGCATAACTTCCGGGGATTCCATCATCAACAAAAGGCAGTTCTGCAAAATTGCTGTTCTCCTGCCATGTTATGACAAAGCGGGATGGCTCATCCATGTTTTCACCAAGAAGAATCGGGGCAGATGAAGCCAACAGGTTTCGCTGAAGATGGTAGTTGATTTTGCCTGCTCCGGAAAGCCCAATAGAAGCCGCCTCTGCACGCCCCTTTGTTATTTCATCAAGATCATCGAAAGAGACAGTAGTGTCTTTAAACCTTTTTGCATCATACCCTCTGTAGTGTGCAAAGGGAACGATTGTTTTTACTGTCCCGCCGCACTCTCTGGCAGCCTTGTGAAAAACATCATCAACCTCTCCGCGCCCACCAGTACGAACACTCCAGCCAAGCAAGGCAAGGCACTGAGCAAGATCTGTCATTACGTCGACTTTTTCGGCCTGCAATGAAACAGCGCCAATAGCTGTATACCACATTGTTACACTCCTGAAAGCCCCATTATACATGGGATTATAGCTTCTTTTTGGGATATTTCAATTATTTTTTTAAAATTATCACATTTCTGATGTTAAATCACACATAAAACCACAAAATCAATATGATGCAGCATATCCAGATATGTTCATTCAGGCAATACGAAAAGATGAGTAACGCAGTTCAAAAAACAATAAAAACACCATAAAAATGGATACTTGGTTCATTTTTTCTTGCCGAGCATAATGTTGCATGGTAGTATCGAAAATACAACAGTGTTCAAATAAAGGATTTCCGTGTTACCGAAGGAACTCAAACCTTATCGAAACGTGATAGAGAGCCTAAAATACAGTCACAACGCCCCAAACATAAAATCTCTCATCGAGAAACAGCTTGGCGCTACTGCTACAGGGCCGCTGGTTTTTCACATTCGAGGGGAGTTAAACAGACTGGCAAAGCAATCCGCCAAACCCTTCCGTATAAATCAGCATTTCCCCGATCTGAATTACACCGTGTTTGAGCACGGAAAAACCTCACACCATTTAGACGCGGTTTGCCTCCCTGAATTCATGCGAACACTGGAAAAGTATGGCGGCATATATACAGTGGGCGTAGAAGAGCACATGGATGCTTTTCTAAAAAAAGAAAGGGACCGAATCGCCCATTACCACAACATGAACAACATGGATGTTAAACCCATTAATGTGTCAGAAAGAGTGTATCGTTCTGAAGAACGGATGCATCTTGGGGTCAGGGCATCAGTTTACTTTTTGCCGAAAACCCAAGTTCAATTTGACAACTTTACATCTGACATTAAAAAAATCGAAGCGAAAGAGGTTGTCACACAAAATATAAGCACATCCGGATTGAGGGTGAAATCGGAGTGTGCCGCTGACACTGGCGCTATGCTCGTTGTCAGACTAAAAGGACTGGATGACGAGTACATTATTAGTCAGCCTTTTGTGCTCTACCAGTGCATGCATTGTGACGCTGTCGGAGAAGACCAATTTGAGTGGGCGCTAAAGAAAATCGAGCACCCTTACCACAAAGAGTTTGACTTGTTTACGCGCCGGCTTATCGATGCAAACAGAGGACGCTACCGCGTTGATCTCAAAAATGTTGAGCGCAGTGTTGTTCACCATATATCAGAACAATTTATCACAAACAGACAGGAAGAGCTTACGATTTTCTTCACCCAGGGAATGGGAATGTCGCCATATTGTTTTGGTTCCAACCTGAGCCGTGAAATATTAGAGTTTTTTGAAGATGAACAAAAAAGAACACTGCTACCTTCGGCCATAAAAAAAGACTCCATTGTTGAAAAATCAATGGGGAAAACTGCCCTGTGGGTAACCATCGTGCAAAAAAACTCAACCTGCTTCTCCACCGTAATTGACGAAAAATCCAGTAAAGATATTGCTTTTTTACACTACGCTATCAGCCGCCCTGATGCAAAAATATTTCAGATTTCAACATCGAGGGTGGACTCTGATTATGCCTTTGTTTCACACAGCCTTCCTGTCAACACATCAGCAGGGAAGCGAGCAAACAGAAAAAGGCGTTTAATTGATTACTATTCGCCAGGTACAAAAGAGCTTGTTTCCGGACTGGGATTTGCAACAACGATAAAGGAGCTTAGCAAGGGGCTACTGTCTCACCTTCTTGAAGTGACGCCTGGCATATCAAAATCTCAACAGGAGGCTTTCTCCAAGTTGGCCAGCCGCAACAAACACGCCGCGGGAACATTAAATTTCATCTGCGCAAGAGGGAGAGAACTTCGCCGTGAAGACCGATTCAATCACACTGGCAAAGTTTCAATCGAGTCCCGAAATGAAACGCTTGCCGGAAGATCTGTTGATATATCCGAATCGGGCGTAAAAATAAAACAGGAAACTCCGGGTCGGTTGATCAAAAATGAAGTGGTTAAAGTGACATTCCACGATCTCCCGGTAATCAGAGATAAAGCCCCCTCAGGGCGGTACCGGGTTATTCATGACCCGGTGGACGGTTTTTTGAGGTTATTCTCTGAGCCGGGATTAAAAATGGGCGGACACGAATACATGGCCCTCTACCTTGATAAGTTTTTCAACCACCTTGATCCTGTTAACGAACAGGATCGAGAAGGGGCTGAACTTCTCGGTCTGGAAAGAGCATTGCGTAATCTGCAAAACAGCGTACAGCCTTACACAAAAGCCATCATGCAATTCCACAGAGACAGAACAACAACATCGTCGCAGCAGAGAGTTGTACAAGGCTACCCGACACCAACGCACATTAACATCGGTTATGCTTCTCAGGAACCATTTGCTGACCTTATGGGCGAGGCGCATGAGGCATCAGGGTTTGCTAAGCAGATGCTTTGCCAACTTGAGCTTCAAAGATGTCTCGGCGCAGATTTTAGGGATATCAACATTGAAAACCCGTTCGTCAGACATCTGTTCATGATTGCGGTTGACGAAAGCGGCAGCGTGAGAGAACAAAAGATTATAGACGAAGGTGAAGCCCCATCACCTTTGATGATGCAAGGGATAACCAGAACATACCGCCGGCGTGGTTGGCGCACACACTGGTACCAGATGGATGTAACAAGGAAGTCACGAGTGTTTGAGCGATATTACCGTGAAGAACTGGACTACATTGGCAGCATCGCACCACACAGAGCAACAGCGCTCACCGATCTGGTTAAGCACACAAGAGGGGTTATTTCACTTACTCCACTTGATAGTGTGGTAAATACGTTCTCACCAGAAACCAAAAAGAAAGATGCAGCATAAAAAAAACCCGCCAAGTGCGGGTTTTTTATTTTAGATTCTGGCCAGTGATTTGGCCCAGTTTAGATAACCAAGCCTCAACTCTTCATCCATCTCAGTCTTGGACAGCTCTGACTCCCAATCCTCAGATGTGACAACTTCATGTTTGTCAGATGAAGAGAATTTAATCATTCTTTGAGATGCACAATGCTCATCCCATGATTTTCTTTCATTCCTGTTTAACTTTAAACCATCATACCCGTCAAGTTTACACCTGGCGCGCTGCCACAATGCTGCATAAACAGGGTTGTGCCATTCAAACTCCTTGTCAAACGCGGCAGACAAAGGCAGACCTTTCATGGTGCTTATGTTCATTTTGTCGTGGTCGTCAGGAAACCCTGCTGCGTAAAGACTAAGCTCCGGATCTAACGATGAATCGTCAATGTCGTCGGATATAAAAACTTTCATCAGTCTGCCAACGAACTCTGCTGACTTATGGCCCATCAGTTTTTCAGCCACACCATCATCCGCCTTGGATGCGTAGGACTCAATATTTTCACGACACCAACTGTCCGTTAAAAATGCTGGTGCTTTGTTTAATGCTATTGTGAAAACAGGGGGACGCTCCAAGCCTTTGGATTCAAGCTCTTCCTTTTTGCTGAAAACAAGTTCACTTATTTCATCAGCAGAAAGTCGATAGCATGCTCTTAGCGCTTCGATTTTATCAAGATTGACCGCCACAACCTTATTGGGCTCACCCAGCACAGGCCCTAAAATCAGGGTTCGGGCAGAAAAGTCAGCGTCAGCTCCCATAGATGCGGAGAAAAACATGCCGGTAGCACCAGGTGAAAGGTTGCCTTTCAGTTTCTTTTTTATACGTAATTTAAACAGAAGGTGCCATAATTCGCTGTTCTTTTCCTGTAACAACTTTGATGCGTCGATAAGTGCAAAAACGTCATCCAGGGCGTTGTGCGCATTCTCCTGCGTGATTCCGTTACTCGCTGCAAAGTGCTCAAGTTTTAATGAAGCCCCTCTGCCATCTTCCCTCTCAGGCCATGTGATGCCTGGCACTTTTAAAGCCCGAAATGCGGCAAACATATTCATCGTGTCATAGCGCGAATTATTGTTCGCCCACTCCCTATCGTAAACCGGAAGTAAGTTGCGCCAAAACCCGAAGCGGGTAACCTCTTCATCATACCCCATGGAATTAAATCCTGACACTGTTGTGCAAGGCAGAGACATTTCCATTTCAATCTGCCGAAAAAAGAGAGGTTCTGGCAAACCTTTCTCCATGCACGTCATAGGATTGATGTGAGTGATTGCAATGGCGACAGGGTGTGGGTATTTATCACCTGCCAGTTTGCAGTAGATGTCAATTGGTTCATCAAGAACCCGATGTTTAAGATCTGTTCTTACCGCAGCAAATTGCAGTGGCTGGGTTGCTTTTGCGTCTGTACCACCCGCCTCATAATCATGCCACAGAATGTTGTCTCTGTAACGCTGCGTCAAGTAATCAACCAATGTGTCTTCTTTGACAACATTTCGATAACTCTCTGGCATAGACTGATAAGCAGATTTGGCTTCTTTTTCAGAAATGGAGAAGCGATGCTTCCCCATAAGTTCGATAAATGCTTGGCTCATAAAAAACCTTGTTGTTTAATTGAGCCAATAATAACATCATTTTTGTTTTAAATCAATTTTGTTGCTGAGCTTCCTGCTCAAAATCAGAGAAGCCATCAGCCTCTTCATCATCATCAGACAGATCCTCATCAACTGGCTGCGATTTTGCTCTGCGACCAGATTGAACCTGTTTTTTGTGAATACCGTCAAGCTTAGAAAGCATTCGCTCGCGAACTTGGGTTAAGGCTGAGTAGAAGTCATCACCACTTGCCGACACTGTTTCCTGTGTGAATTCTGCGTGGTATACAAAAGTGAGATCAACACCTCTGCCACCAGGAAGAGGCTTTACTGTTAATGTGTGGGAGATGTCAGGAAATCGCTCAAAAAGTTTACTTAAACGTTTTGCCGCTTCTTGCTGCATGTTTTCGGTGACACTGATGCCGACACCTTTAAGGGAAACGTTCTTTGACATATCAACTCCTTGTTGTTTATTTGTCGAATACATGATTGCATTATTATAAAGCAAAAAGCAAGGTGTTTTTTTGTTTTCATTGTCGTTTGGTTAATAATTGCTCCAGTTTGATTTACTATTATAAAACCCAAGCAAAATAAGAACTTCCGCGAATAAAAAAATTGTAATTTTTTCAAAATAAAAAAAGCATACAATACACATACTTCAGTCATTTTGACGTTGAAAAGTCAAGATAATTTAATTTTTTTACACGGTGAGGGGTTGCATCAAGTATAGACCTGCGTATAATGCCAATCATCCAAGGGAATGGAGGTGAGCTAAAGCAGCACGGATTGCATACATGGATGAGCCAAACTAAAGGATTTAGTGGGTGTTGGATGCAGATTTGCTTGGCTTAATATTAAGAGGACGTTAACTGTCAGGAAGACGGTTTGGACGCTTGAAGGAATCGAGCTTTCGGTATTCAGGATGACTATCGACCAGGACGGAAAGGACGCTTGAAGGAACAAGCAAAAGCATTCAGGATGAATGTTGACCAGGATGGTAATGGACGCTTGAAGGAATCAAGTTTTCGGTATTCAGGATGATTATCGACCAGGAAGGGAAGGACGCTTGAAGGAACAAGCTGAGACAGTCTGAGTACTGTTCGCCAGGGTGGCAAAGGATACGCTTTTAGGATGAAAGCTTGGCAATAGAAAACGGAGACTATTGCAACATGGAAGTGGAAGTGTCGAGGAATGACACTAAAGGACAGTCATCAATAGGATATTTGATGCAAATGACCATGAAGGTCGCACAGTCAAAAGGAAAGACTGTGGTCGGAGGGTTCGACTGAAACGCATGGATGTTTCACAAAAATTAGGGCAGGAGCCACTACGGTCAAGGAAGACTGTTGAGTGATAAAAGAAGGCCGCTTTCAGCGGCCTTTCTTTTGTTTACGACAAAATAAACCTTTAAAAAACGATAAACCACCGTATACTGAATAAAAATAGCACTTTTTTCGGTATATTTATGGACGCCAACCAAACAGAAAGCCACCCGGGTAAAAAAACAAAAGAAAACTTCAATATATACCCTTTTGGCATTTACTTAAAAAGAAAACGCCAGAAGGAGAGAAACCAACTGGCGTTTTTTTCCGCAAAGCGAGCACCGGTAACCCGGCTTCAGATCAAAAGTTAATCATCACACAATTCCGGATAGTCATCTTCTGAAGCTGATTCTTCCAACGGATTAATGTCTTTACTGCAAAGCCAGCGGCGGCTTTCAGCATAATCATCTTCATTTTCAAGCAAATCAAAGTGACTCAGTTCGTTATTGCTCACCCAACTGAAACGTCGTGAGTTAATGTTGACAGGATATACCAAGTCGCCACCAACATCCCACGCTGTATAATAACTATTGCCAAAGAAAGAAACCCGTTCCTTTTCCCCATAAAAAGCCCAGCAATAGTCAGCGTCACCCCAGCAATCTGATGTCAAATACACAGACCTTATAGAGGTAGCATAATCGGGTTTATCACCGTCTTCACCTTCAGATTGATTCAAGTCTTCGTACTCAACCATGAAATAAGGAATAAACATGCTTGACTGAGAATAAGCTCTTCCGGCTAAATTGTCGCGGTATATCGCTCGCCCTGTTAAGTTCTCAGACTCTTCGTCACCAGCAATACCCAACAACATGGAAGGAACACAACGGTCATCGTTCTCACAACGAGACTTGGGATAAAGCATCAGCTCTGCCATGCCGGTGTTAAACACCTCCCCGGCGGTTTCGATCTCTGTTTTTGCAGAGTAGAGTCGATAATCAATATCACCGCTTTGTGAAGGGGCTTTTGCCGCCACACCGGTAATCATAACCCGGTAATTTACTGCCTCACCTGATGCGTGATTTTCATTAACAAAAGTAAACAGTTTCTCGCTATCATCATATGTCACCGCCCAGTCGGAAACAGAGAATGAGTCCACCCCCAGTCGCTCACGAACCAGAGGGGAGTCATAGTTGTCCAGCCAGGCAAATGTCAAATCCAAGTTTTCATCTGGCAGAGGAATGATCAGATCGTATATTTCCTGCCTGTATTCAAAATTGTCAGTATACTGCGCCGGCATAGGCTTCATGATGTAAGACGAAGATTCCACCTTACCTTGACGCACATCGCCAGCCTCTGTCAGCGACACATCGACAATCCATGAAGACAAGACTGAAACATTTCCTGTCGGAGAAACAGATACCGGCTTCAAATAAAGAGAACTGGAAGCACTTTTATGAAAATTAATTTCAGTCAAACCACTCTCATCAATCCATTCCACCCACTCATTAGCGTCGCTATAGCTTACACCAAGTAGTGACACAATCGATTCACGAAGTGCCACAGGATCTCCGGAGTATGACAGAGTTACATCACCTTCCGGAATAACACCGTCGATGCTTAAGTAAATCCCGGCATCACCATCTTCACGATGTTGTTCACCCTGAACGTCTTCGATACCATTTTGCGTGGTAACCCCAGAAATGGAAAACTCACTCGTGTCATTAACTGACAAAATAAAGGCTGAAACACCAACGTTTCCTGAAGACACCGGGTTTGAAACATACCACGTTCCAGACCAGCTTTTTAAATCCGGATACGGGAGATTATTTCGTGTTTCATTTAACAGGTCTTGCCAATACCTCTGGTTAATCAACGATGTATTAGCCAACCTGATTTCTTTTACGGGCCCCGCGATAGAGTTCATCAAATCATCCGGGTCTCTTGAACGAACAGATAGACTTTGCGAAAGTATATCGTTGACCCCAAACAGCTCACCCACATTAAAAGCCATATCATAATGAGAGGCTAGCTCAACAACTTCACTGGCATCGATTGAAGCATCAAGAGTCGATGCCAACACGGGCTCTTCAACGACAACGTTTTGGTTACCTTCACCCTGAACAACCGTTAACATATGATAGTAGGCAGAAGTGAGAGAATTTGGCACATGGGCACTCATTACCGAATCCGGCAACGTTAATTTTTCATCAAGAGCGTCATAAATATCCGAAGCCTTGCCAACCCAATTGGTAAATTCGACATACTCACCATGCTTCCAGGTAAACACAACCTGCGCCTCTTCAAGCGACTCTGGTAACGGATAAGGAAGACGCAATATCGCGCCTTCTGATGTGGCCTCAGTTGCATCGAAAAAAGCTTCGGCGTTGCCTGCCGGCATAAACCGCACAGAGAATATATCGCCTACCGCCGTTTTAGAGGGCAGCTTCACGTTGTAAGCAAGGTATTCAGGCTCTTCCACATCAACGCTGAATGTGTCGCTGGTTACGGTATTTTCACCATCGCTAACCGTCACGTAGATGCTTTCAATTTTCCCGAGCCTGTCAGGACGAAAAGTAACTTTCCCATCACTATCAAGAGACATCCAGCTGGGAGCGTTAATTAATTCAATGGAAAGCACATCACCTTCAGGATCAGATATTTCCAACTGAAACTCGCCTTCCTCACCAAAAGGAGCCTTCAGCGCCCCTGATGGCACCCCGTAAACTGTCGGAGCCTGGTTAGCTGGCGTATCACCGCCTGCACCATTATCACCTTCGCCACCGGCACTGCCACCATTACCCGGCTGCTCTCCCAACCATGGCTGACTGTTATCCTGCGTTGAACCGCCACCACCACCGCAACCGGCAAGAAGAGCGCTACAAATAAAAACTGAAAGTAAAGTCCTTTTCATTCGTGTAATCCTTTACGTTACATCATTATATTACGGGGTAATATAACATAAAAGGCGACCCTAAGTCGCCTTTTGTGTTTTCTTTAACCGTTCTTTGCGCGGCGCAATGTTTCTCCGAAGACCTCATTAACACTCACACCCCGGCCTATCAAAGACTCCATTATCTCAACAGCTTCTTTGCTCCGGCCATTCGCAATTAGCGCATTAGCGTAAGTCTCAACAAAAGAGGCTGAGTCCGGTGCGATTTCAACAGCCTTCTCAGTTAAAGCCAAAGCACCCTCTTTATTACCCAACTGAAGCTCAACCCAACCAAGGTTATTCAGTAACATCGGGTTGCTTTCGCTCGACTTCATGGCAATACCATAATGCTTTTTAGCAAGCCGGAGACTGCCTGCGGCCGCGTGATGATTGCCCAGCATGAAATTGACCAGCCCACTATCGGGTCGCAACGAAAACTGAGCATTCAACACCTGCTCTATTCTCGCGCCCTGCTTCGTACTCTCAAGACCGGAAATTAGCCACCTGAGAAAGTCCTCGTTACCGGTTTTATCCACAAAAGGTTCAATTAGCGCAATTCCCTTCTTGTAATCACCTGACATGATGGAAACAACACCACTCATTGCCTTCCCTAACGGAGAGTCGTTAAGGAATTTAGCGGGCAACCTGTTGACGGTGCGCTTATAACCATTGAAATCCGCAGTTTTAAGATATAGCTGAGCAAGCATTACCTGACCAGGCACTGCGTTGTCGAAACGCGACAGACCAGCTGACAATGCATTTATTGCACTGCGGTAGTCGCCGGCGTTAGCATAAGTACGCGTTTCACCAAGTAGCGGCATCGGATCTGACGGATCAGCTTCCTGCCAGCGTTGATAAGAAGCTAACGCCACTTCAAAATCATTCTTTTGCTCAGCAATACTTGCCTTTAACAACCAATAATCCGGGCGACCTGACATTTCAGATTCAAGTGACGACATATACTTTTCTGCATCATCGATTGAAGATGACATAAACAGCGACTGTGCAGCCATCAAATTGGCTGGACCGCCTGCAATCAAACCAGAATCAATCCATGAGGTGAGGTTCCTGGCTGCGTAATCGACACCGGCCTGACCTTCAGATGCGCGCAAGGAGGACAGGTAATTCCTGTATAAACCCAGCATGTTGTCTTGTTGGATCCAGACTTTCAAAAATTCGGTCGCCTGCGTTTTACGCCCCGACGCCACCAGAACTTCTATTTTCCCAGCGCGGGCCATAAAGTGTTCGGGTGCAGCTTCCAGCACGCTATCAAATTGAGAAAGTGCAGCATCGCTGTTACCCTGCCTGGCAAGAACCACGCCTTTCAGCATAAGCCCTTCCATTTTCTTTTCGCCATTAATCCATTCTTCAGCAAGCGCCAGCGCTTCCTTGTTTTTACCTGCGGCGAGATAGGCGCTTGCCAAACTGTTTGCAGCCATGGTTGAAGCAGGGTCGGCGATAAGAGCAGATTCAAGCGTAGCAAACCCCTTTTCCTTTTGGTCCAAGGTAAGCTGAAGCATTCCCAGCATCGGATCTGCATTATTAACTTCTGCTGCTTTGTCAGCAAGCGCCGACGCGGCTTTAACATCACCGCGACGAGCAGCTTCCAAGCCGACAGAAGATAAAAGTGCCGCATCTTCCGGTTGCAGATCCGTTAGCCCCATAGTTTTTTCTACGAGTTCAGAGACATTTCCGTCTGATGCTTTAAGCCTAATATAGAGGCGCTGCGCCGGATGGTCGCTTCCCAACTCGTCGATAATAAAATCAAGGTTTTTAAGCGCTTCTTTTTCATCGCCAAGTTTTACCGCACTGTAAGCTCCGACAAGTCGCGCAATAACGCTATTTTGATTGTTTACTGCTGCGAGAATGGCTGCGCTCTGAGCTGTTTCGTAATCACCGTCTTCGTATGCACTTACCGCTTTCAATTCATTAATTAAGCCGTGTTTTGGGAAACGCTTAATTAGCGCGTTAACGACAGGTTTGGCTTTATCATATTCAGCGTTTTGCGTCAGCAAATGAGCATATTGCAAAGCCCGCTGAAAATCTTCCGGGTTTTTTGTGTAATAAAGCCCCATTGAATCAAGTGCTTCATCCATCATACCCGCTTGAAGAGCAACGCGACTTTTGAGCAGCAACACTTCGTTTTCCAGGACAGCGTCCCCGTTCACGTCCACAGAAGGAAATTCGGAGTAGACATCTTTAACAGACTTACCTTTGCTATCCATAATGTAATGTGCAAGTCGACCAAATGGTGTTCCATTACCAATACCACTCAACAGGCTTTCAGCCTTTGATTCATCACCCTGCGACAAACTTGCCAATATTTGGTAGTACACAATCTCAGGCTCTCCCGCACCATCCATATCAACCAGTGGCACAAAAGATTCGGCGTTGTGATAAGCACGTGCGAGAAGTGAACGAACATTGCTTGCCTTAGGGTCTGATGCGTAGGCTTTTTCAAGCTCTGCCACAGCGCCAGAATAGTCACGGCTTAGCAAAGCTATTTTAGCCAAACCAACCCTGGCAGAAACTAACGAAGGGTCTTTTTTTAGAGCAGACTTGTACTCAATACTCGCAGCACGAATATCGTTCCCTGAAAGTGCCTTGTCACCGCGTGCAACCGCTTCCTCTGGTGATACTCCACCACACCCAGAAAGTGCAACCGTAAGTGCTACAGCCATTAATGTTTTTTTCATTGTGTTATCCTTAATTTGCCGCGCCGGAATCTGGCCAAACAAAGCGTTCACCAGCGTCATTATTTTCTTCTAACAAGTCTGTCAACATGTCGACATCTACATCGCCGATGTTGCATCCACTAATCTTTTCAATCATGCTTTCAGCCTGTGATTCAGTGCCCATTGAAAAAGCAAGTTCTTCACCTTGATCATCAAGAGTGGGAAGCAAAAGTGTAAATAACACTTTTCCTGAAGACTCAACATCACGAACAATGCTCATCCCGCTATACATGAGTTCCGGCACGGTTGGGATCTCAGATTCACGAAGCAGCAGCTCATATTGGAAACCATCGCATTCACCGAACATGCTTGAAGCAGGGTAGGTTCTCGCCGCATAAAATGTTTCGTTAACCGTTTTTAGTGAGGGAAGTGTTACTACGCGGGTAAGATGGTTCACATCATTATCTGAACTGAATACCCAAGCTGGATAAACCATGCCATTTAGCCGTTGTCCGTAAACATGGGGAAGCTGTTCAAGTTTGTTTTCACCACTGCCGGCGAGGTAACTCTTATCTGCCACCCCATCAGCAGCAACTCCCGCAGGCACATACAGTGTTTGCAGTTTCATGAGAAAATCTTCGTCCCCAAGCTGAATCTCTTCAAAACCTGCAATACTGGTATCTTCGTCATCGTCAGGGTTAGCATACCCTAACAGCCTTGCCGGCATTGGCGTTCCGTTATCAAAAAGATAACTCATGTACGCGTCAAAATCGCGCCCGTCTTTTAACCATCCGCAAGGCGACAGCTCTGCGACTTCACGTTCACGGGGAAGAAGACCAAATATTGGATGTGACACGGATTTCGCCTTCTCTTCCGGCACCACGTAGTCGACATTTATGGGCATTCTTCCGTCTTCGTAATTGCTTACAGTTTGCATACTGAGCAATTCAACATCATCCATGTCAGCATTGTCCAGGATGTTTTTAATTGCCTCTTCCATACTGTCATGGTGCGTATCGTCAAGCAGGTAAAAACTGACTCGCTGCACATGCTGCTCTTGATAAAGCTTAACAACCACACCATCATCAGGAAGTCGTTTAAAGTCCTTATCGGCAATTTTTCCACCAATGAGAATATTACCGTTGGTGTACACCTCAACAGGATTGGTGCACCACTCGGTCACGTAATCGTTGGAAGGCGATAATGGGTAAAGGGTGAAATTTGGCGTGTTGCTCACATCAACCATGAGCGGCATTTCATTACAATGAGAAAGCCATTCAATCCACGATCGACGCACAGCATCAATCAGTCTTGGTTCAGCCGTGTCTTTTTTACAGAGAAACCGAAAGTGTATTTCAGCAAGCGACTCGTTAGCCCATTGTTCAACAATATCGGAGCCAGCCAGGTGGGCACTATGTGCGTTATCCATACGCGAAAATCCATCCTTCCTTAGAGAGATGGTGCATGTTAACACAGTAGTTAAACAAAAAACAAGTGTTAACAATTGCTTTCAGAACAATTTATGTTACACTTCCCGCTCTTACATTGATGTAACCATATGCAAGGAGCGCATTTATGAAAGTGATCATTCCGGTCGCTGGATTGGGCACACGTATGCTGCCCGCCACCAAAGCCATCCCTAAAGAGATGCTTCCTGTTGTTGACAAACCTCTCATTCAGCACGTTGTTCAAGAAGCAGCCGACGCCGGAGCAACAGAAATAGTTTTGGTTACTCACGCCAGTAAAAACTCAATCGAAAACCACTTTGACACCAGCTTTGAACTTGAAGCAACGCTTGAAAAGCGTGTGAAACGTCAGCTTCTTGAAGATGTGAAGAACATCTGCCCCAAAGGGGTAAAAATTATCAGTGTCCGGCAGGGAGAACCCAAAGGACTCGGACATGCCATTTTATGCGCGCTACCTGTTGTTGGGAACGAGAGTTTTGCAGTCATTCTTCCTGACGTATTGATGAATACGTACACGTCAAACTCCCGTAGAGACAACCTGGCCGAGATGATTAAAAACTTCGAAAAAACCAACACCAGTCAGATTATGGTTGAAGAAGTACCTATTGATAAAACTGATCAGTATGGTATAGCGAGCGTCATTAACCCGAAGGTTTCCGCTGGCGGCACAACTCCCATCCGGGATCTTATCGAAAAACCAGAACCACAAGAATCGCCAAGCAATCTCGCGGTTGTTGGACGATATGTTCTTCACTGTGACATATGGAACCACCTCAAAAAAACACCACCCGGCAATGGTAACGAAATCCAACTAACCGATGCTATCGATATGATGCTGGAAGATAAGCGCAAAGTATCAGCCTACAAAATCGTTGGACAAAGTATCGACTGCGGCAGCAAGATTGGTTTGATGAAGGCGCAAGTTCTTTTCGGTCTCAATCATGCCGAAATAGGAAAAGAGTTCACTCAATTTATAAAAAAATTACCACTTTAACGTTATAAGGAAAAAGTATGAACGTTGCTGTATTTGGTGCCGGCTATGTTGGCCTGGTGCAAGCCGCCATTCTTGCGGAAGTAGGACACAAGGTAGTTTGTGTTGATGTTGACGAAACAAAGGTCAAAAACCTTCGTGAAGGAATCGTGCCTATTTATGAACCCGGTCTGAGCGACATTATTCTGGAAACGGTAAAGCGTGGACGCCTTGAGTTCACCACCGATGCGAATGCGGCAGTGGACAGTGCGAACATTATCTTCATTGCGGTAGGCACGCCACCTGATGAAGATGGGTCAGCCGATCTTAAGTACGTACTAAACGTCGCAGATACTATTGGGCGCATCAGTAAAAGCGGAAAAATTGTTGTCACAAAATCAACGGTTCCTGTGGGCACCTCTGACAAGGTGTATGATGCTTTGTATGCCGCCGCAAAAGAACAGGGGCAAACCCTTCCAATCAATGCATTTTCCGTCGTTTCAAACCCAGAGTTTCTGAAAGAAGGCTCCGCCGTCAACGATTGCAAACGTCCAGATCGCATCATTATCGGTAGCGATGACTCACACGCTATAAGTGCAATGAAAGAGCTTTATGCACCATTTAATCGCAATCATGACCGGATTATTGTAATGGGGATCCGGAGTGCGGAACTTACGAAATATGCAGCAAACTGCATGCTTGCAACAAAAATAAGCTTTATGAATGAAATGTCCAATATTGCTGAGTCGCTGGGCGCTGATATTGAAGATGTTAGAAAAGGTATCGGTTCCGATCCCCGTATTGGTTTTCAATTCATTTACCCGGGTTGCGGATATGGGGGTTCATGCTTTCCTAAAGACGTACAAGCTCTTATTCGCACGTGCGAAGAGGTAAGTGTGCCATCAGAAATTCTTTCTTCCGTGGAGTCTGTAAACAACAGGCAGAAAAACAAAATGTCCGAATACATCATGGACTACTACAACCCTGTCTTAAATGGTGACTTGTCAGGAAAAACGTTCGCAGTGTGGGGGCTTTCATTTAAGCCAAACACTGATGATATGCGTGAGGCCCCCAGCGTTACACTCATCAGAACGTTAGTCAAACATGGCGCAACGATAAAAGCCTTCGATCCTGAAGCTCAGAAAGAAGCGCAGCGTATCATGAGTGATATTGAAGACAGTGTAACTTACTGTGAAACGCCTGAGTTGTGCCTTGAAGATGCCGACGCCCTGGCTATCTGTACAGAATGGCAGATATTCCGCAGTCCAGATTTCAGTCTGCTGAGAAAAAAATTAAAAGACCGTCTGATTGTTGACGGTCGTAACATGTTTGATCCCCAAACAGTTGAAAAACACGGCTTGTGTTATTACGGCATTGGCCGGGGACAAAGCGTTAAGTAAACATCAAGCCCGGGGTTGCCGGGCAAATTATTACAAGGATGTAGTTATGTCACATGTTTTTATGGTGCTGGCACCAAACAAATGGAATTCTCTGTGGATGAATCGTCAACAGCTGATGTCCCGTATTGGCAAAAAGTACCCGGTTATTTACTCCAATGGGCCTTATTTCTCATGGGAGAGGAAAGAGGCCATGTCCGAATCTACACTGCGGGGGAGTTTTCATAAACAGGACAATGTTATTCTTGATACCTCACCGCTCATGATGATGCGATTCCCGATCATCCCCAAACTGGACGAATTTATCGTAAAAGGCAATGCGAAACGCTGGAGCGTAATGATGTCCCACGTTGCACCGAAAGCAAAGCGGGTACTCTATGTATTTCATCCTGACTATTGGGATTACGTCAAACACATTCCGCATGACGTCCTTGTTTATCACTGCTATGACAATTTTATCACCATGGAATCAGGCGGTGAACAAATGAAAGAAAAAGAGGCCAACCTCGCCCGTCAGGCTGATTTCATTTTCACGTCATCGGAAGTAAACCGGGACAGAATAGCATCAGACTATGACTGCGAACATGCCACTTTTCTTCCTAATGGTGTCGATTTTGAATTGTTCACTGAGACGCCAGCGAGTGCAGCGGAAAAATTTCTTTCTCAACAACCTCTCAGAGAGAAGCGCGTAGGGTACATCGGCTCGCTTAATGACAAAGTGGATTTAAAGGTTGTTGATCACCTGTCTGAAAAGATTGTTGATGCGGATTTTGTTTTTGTTGGACGCGTAAACAACCTTTCCGAAAGCAACCAAAAATTATGGGATATCATCAGCCAGCGTGACAATGTGAAAGTTTACCCACCTTGTGACAGAACGATGGTACCCGGGATATTAAAAAGCATGAGCGTCAACTGTATCTACTACGATCTTTCCGGTGACAATTTTAGCAGTGCAGGGTATCCGCTGAAACTTCATGAATACCTGGCAAGCGGCAAGCCGGCGGTAAGCTCAGCGATACGTTCAGTCCAGGCGTTTTCAGATGTTGTTGGTGTGGCTGAAACTCATGAAAAATGGGAAAAGATGATCCGAAGGGCACTCGAAAACCCTGAAGAAGCACCGTCCGACAGTGATGAACGCATCACGACGGCCAGTGAAAACAGCTGGGATCATCGTGTTGATTCCCTGATGCGACACATGGGCATTGAGATGTAATAAAAAAATCCCGCTTCGGCGGGATTTTCAATTCATATAAACATCACTGACTATATGTCCATCTCATATTGTTCATCAGTCAAACCCAGTGTCTCTGGGGTGCTTGCTTCGCAACTTTCCGTGCAACCACCACTCACCTCTTCCATGTGAGCAGGGATGTTTTTAATCGGAATTATTTTTGCAAGCCTGAACATGTCATCAACCGTTCTTTCATTTCTGAAAAAACGACGGTCCGGATAACCTTCCTTATTGTTGGTTTGCGGATGCTCCCTTTCCATCTTTTGAAAAAAAGCATAAAACTCAGGATGCTCATGGATTAAACGGATATGTTTCGCATCCGACTTTTTCCAGCATGTAACGCAATTTCCGTAATGTTCAGGTATTTCAAGCTTGAAGTCCTGCTTATCCCAATAAGCCAGCACGTCCGGCTTACTAACGGGAAACCATTCTGCGAGTGGATAAACAACGCGAAATTTGTTGCGGTCGGCATCTTTCATCAACCGACGTGGTTCATCCTGACGCATACCGATAGCGTTCCAGCACTTCATCTTGTAAGTTTTTTGGAACTCTCTCCGGTAAGACTGCATAACCGCACCTTTAAGCTCGCGCGTGCAAATTTGAGGGGTCGCTAAGCCTGGCAATCCATATTTTCTGATCACCTGAGCGAACGGCGTTTCATCATGGAGTTCATGGCGGCGCGTGCAGGTCTCATAAGAAACAATACGATGACGGGTCCCTTTGCCTTTCTCAGGGTTAACAACCGCCTCTAACCAAATGACAACACCACCCCACCTTACGTCACACCGGTGGACGAACTCCAGGGTTTTGTCATGTTCCTGCCCCGTGTTTGCAAATGTGATAATGAAATGGTATTTATCGCTGTAGTTTTCAATAAGCTTATCCACCATGTAAGCTGATGTTTGCCCGCCACTAAAGCTAATAAAAAGCACTTCTTTGTCGCCCAGAGACTTAATGTCAAAGGGGAGTATTTCGCCTGTTTTGTACATACACTTCTTCCGTGAATAACTTCTTTTTTATATCCTATTATCATAACACAAAATTGTAGCCTCACGTATAAAAAAGCACAAAACCAAAAAGCTACAACATTGTGCTTTGTGCAATATTATGATTGTTTGAAAAGTGTCGATGTGATAGAATAAAAAAAGATTATAACCTCAAATTCGAGATTGTTGCTGCATGTTAAAAAAAGGACTCAGTGTCACCGACACAAATGATTATAAAAGCCTTTTCTTTGAACAGAAAATCGCGTTCCATGCTGCCATGTCAGGCGAAAGCATGATCATCACTGGTGGTGGTGGCGTGGGAAAATCTCACCTCATCGGAATGATAGAAAGGCACCACAGAAACATTGTCCTCTGCGCCTCGACAGGGATCGCTGCCGTTAATATCGGCGGTACCACGCTTGACAGCTTTATGGGTTTTGGTGGACGTCCTCTTGACGTAGCTCAGGCCAGACGTGTGCGAAAAGACGTCAGAGAAAGACTTGAGAAAGTTGAGGCCCTGCTCATTGATGAGGGCTCTATGGTCAGAATTGACCGGTTTGAATGTGTCGACGCAAGACTTAAAGTCGCCAAAAGAAGCAACAAACCCTTCGGTGGTGTACAGATCATAATTGTCGGTGATTTTTGCCAGTTAAAACCCATCATAGATAAGCGACCAGAATTCAGAAGGGCATTTATCGAGGATTACGCTAACAAGCTGTATCTTTTCGAAAGTCCTACGTATGAAGAAGCAGAGTTTAAGCCTTATGTGTTAACCAAGTATATCCGACAGGGGGACGAGGAACAAAGGCGCGTTCTTCGCAACCTTCGCATGGGGGTGAAAATTAACGACGCTGTTAATACAATCAACCGACTTGCGACGGGTAAGCGGACAGATAAATCCATCTATCTTTGCACAACAAACAAAAAAGCGGACAGTGTTAATGATGAGCGATATGCAAATCTCCGGGGAAGAGAGTACCGTTTCTTTGGGCGATCAGAAGGTGATTTTAAATCACTTCCATTACCCGATGTAATCAGCCTGAAAATCGGTGCCAGGGTGATGATATGCGCCAACAGCGCAGATGACGGGTACTACAACGGCGACCTTGGTTTCATCTCCGACATAAGCAGCAAATCGGTAATGGTAAACCTTGACCGCGGACCAACGGTTGAGGTGTCAGCGTTTGAGTGGAAAGAGTACGAGTATACACCTGGCAGCAAAACGCTGGAAAAAGAAGAATCTGCAAAGTACACACAAATGCCAATAAGACTCGCCTATGCGATCACAATACATAAGAGCCAGGGGATGACACTGGATGATGTTGTGCTCGACCTGAACGGTGTTTTTACCGAGGCACAAACGTATGTGGGACTATCACGTGTAAGAAGCTTTACAGGGTTGCACCTTGTCAGACCGCTTAAAGTAAGCGATGTCAAGGTTAACAAGGTTGCCATCGATTACACGAAAAAAGTGTCTCTTGAAGCCATGTCGAGGCAAAAGGAAGATGCTGAGAAATATGACATAGAAATTGAAGAGGCGGCCTGATTACAGGCACGCCGCTAATTTTTCATTAGACATCGACATTTCAGACTCTGGCAGATCTTTAACTGATTTGCCTCTTCTTGCCAAGAAGTCTTTAGCCATTTTTTGAACACGACTGTTATCTGCCTGTTTGGCGATTGGTGCTTCTCCGGGATCCTGAATCCCTCTGCATTGATCCTCTTTAATACCCAATACATCAAGCATCGACGGATCGGATCCAAAATCACTCACCATATAATAAGTTCTTACCGTCCAATCCTGCCCATCTCTGTCGAGCCTTCTTATACATTGCTCATGAAGACTTGGCGACCAGTCCAACTCCCCGAAAACAATGTTTTGGCAACGGTACTGTAAATCATCGATACCAGTGCCACTACGTAAGGCCATGATGATAATGTCTGTCTCGCCGCTCTTGAAGCGACGCAACGACTCTTCTTTCTTCGATGGCGTTTCTCTTCCTGTGTGAAAAGCCGGCTTCAAGTCGGCAAGCTCTTTTTCCCAGATCTCATACACTTCGTGATGGTGGCCAAACAAAACAACCGGAGTGCCTGACTCCACGAGCATTCTTGAAAAAGCAGCAGAAGAACGAGCCTTTGCCACACCTGTCATCTGTCGGAGGCGAAGATCAAACTGTCCGGCTTCATGACGCCGGTCCCTTCCGGTTGAGCTCACCACGTTCATCGCCAACTGCTCTGCCAGCGACTCCCAATCACTTAACCCTTTTTCATCAACATCAGCTTTAATGGTTTCAGGGCGCGCCTGTTTAGATTCCTGGCCAACATCAATGCGTCGTCTTCTCAGCATAAACTGAATTTCTCTCAGATACGCACCAAACGCATCAGGATCTTTGATAATTCCCTTATCTGAGGAAAAGTCCTGTCTACACCATTCCCTGACAAACTCATCTTTGCTACCCAGCAATCCAGGGGAGATGATGTTAATAATATTCCAGGCTTCAATGCCGTAGTTGTAGATCAGCGTACCAGTCATACCAACAACAAAATCAACAGAGCGACAAAGTGCCGCGGCTGCCGCGCCTTTTGCGGAATCCACTCCTGTTCTCAGGTTTTGCACCTCATCAAAAACAAGCCCCTTCACCCATCCTCGACAAAGCACATCATTCCATGGACTTAACTGGTTATATTTAACGAGGTATATATCTGCTTCCGGGAGGGAATAAGGCGTATTACCTTTCAGGCTATGCACTCTCAAATCGATATATGAAGCTGCCTTTTTTGCCCACTGTTTTTGGAGATGGGGTTCAACAACAATAACAAGGGGAAGCCGCCCTTTTATCATTGCCATCGCCAAACCTTCGTAGGTTTTACCAAGGCCCATCTCATCAATCAAGAGCATTCTTTTTACTGATTCAGCGAAATCCACGGCAACTTTTTGGTACTCACGCAGCACCTGCCCCACTTTTAAACCAACCCTGTTCAAGGGGACGTAGTCTGGCAATAGAATCGACTCGCAAGACGCCTGGTGCTGATAGTACCGCTTATTCGTACGGTTGAGCCGGCGCAAATCAGACTGACTTATTTCCAGCGGATATCTTGACATGAACCACTTAAGGTCGGCGGATATATCGTCCTTAAAAGGAAGCGTGAATTTTTGTGTTTCGTAGACCGGTATCTTTGTGAAAATCTGCTTGAGCCTGATGACGACGTGAGGTTCTACATTTTGCATCACCCAACGTTGTCTCTTTTCGTCAAACGTTATATTACCGTAAGTACGCGTTCCTTGCTTCATAATGCAGTCTCACTTAACTTTAAAACCCTGGCGGGCTTGCCCTCTATTTCCAAAGGTAACCCCTGTGAGGCACCTGTCGCAAGCAGCAAGCCTAAGACCCGGCTATCGCGACAGTACCCTTCACACTGCCGGAAAACAGCCATTTTTTGCCATTGCTTAGACACTTTAACTTCAATAGCAATGCCTGATTTGGGCAGAAAAAAATCTACACGGCCCTGATTGAGAACAAACTCTCTTTTGAATATAACACCATTTTTATTAAGCCAGTTCCCAATATCTTGCTGACACCAACCTTCATCCCCAAGGCGGTACCGCCCTCTTTTCAGAAGCACAGAAAGCCTTTCAAGCTTATCCGTTACGTTTAAGGAGGTCACGAATCTCTCTCCCGTAAAGATACAAAATGACAGGACCTGCCAACAGTGCTCCAGTCGCCACTTTGAGTAAAAACCTTCCCCATACAGGCATATCAACAGGGATTACCCAGTAATCAACGGCATTAACCCCCGCAAGCATACATGAAGATATGATAAATACTGGCCAAAACACCAACATTGTTGATAAGGGTAAATTGAAGGTTCTGTTAAATCTAAACAGTAAAAACATGTAAACAAACAAGAACCCGACTACCCACGCAAACGCGGCCTGAACGAGACCGTAACTTGCACCTATAGCAATCGCCGTGATCAGCACGCAAGCGGTTACAATACCGTTTTGAAGACCAAACCTGGCCATACCCATCCCTGTACAAAAATTGTTCATTACTGAAACCAACATTCTGAAAGGAAGGATAATGCACAGGATTGCGACTACCGGACCCGCTGCCGACCAATTTTCACCGAGAAGCAGGTTTATCGTCTCATCAGCCACAGCGGATATGCCGTAGAACATAGGAAAAACAACGACACCCATAAGACGAAGTGCCTTTTTCAAGTACCCCTTAGCAAGCGAGATGTCGTCTTTCGTCTTTGCGAATGCAGAAAAGGCAACCTCTCCCATAATGGCATTAACTTTTGACATTGGGATTGACGCAATTTCACTTCCCACATTATAAACGCCTGCTTTGTCTACACCAAGCAGGCGACCTATTAAAATAGTGTCAGCTTTATTGTAAGCAAACCATATTAGTTGTGAAAACTGCACATTCAACGCAAAGCCTACAATCTCCCTTGTCCCATGCCATGAAAAAGTGGGCTTAAAGCGTTCCTTCGCCACCCAGTTCAGCCCAATCATAGTAAGCAGTGATAGTGTTATATCTGAAAAAATGAGAGACCAATACCCAAACCCTGAAAGCGCGCAACCAAAAGCAACCGCAGCAGCCATCAGACCTGCCCCACTCTCGACAATAGCTTTCTCCTTAAAGCGCATATTTATCTGGAGGGCAGCCTTAGGGACAACCATAAAAGAACTGATGGGGTTGATGGCCGCCATCACCCAGAGCACTTTGGTTAATTCCTGATTGTCATACCAAAGCGCTATATGCGATGCTGATGCTGCAAGCACGGCCGACAGGAGCAAATTCAACAGCAAAGAAAGCGTAAATATCTGATTCTTGCTTTTGGCGATATCACCCTGTTGACGAACAAGAGCAACAATTAAACCATTTGTGGTAAATATGCTAATCAGAGAAAAGAAAATCATGGCTATGGCCATGATCCCATAATCATCCGGCGTCAAAATTCGAATAACAGTAAACGTGGATATCCAGGAAAAAGCCTGCGTTGCAAGCTTGGCCATTATTGACCACTTTATCCCGTTGACGACCTGTTCTTTTAAACCACTCAAATTACAACCCCATGGACACTAATAAACCCAGACATAATCAATCATAGGATAGCCTGACTGACTATCATGCATATGAAGCTTTACCTTACGCCCTTTTTCGTGCGCCATGAGCAGCTGTTCCAGCATCACTTCGTTTACAGGTGTCCCTATGGGAAGCAGTGAACCTGCTGAACCATTTCTGATGTTGATGCCGACTTTAGCAGCATGTTCAACATCCACCGGGCTCTCAAAGCCTACCAGAACCAAGCCATTAAAATTGGAGTACAGATAAGAGATTTGACCCACATACTCACAATACCCTTCACCTTTATTGTTCTGCATACAAGCAGACTCTGATTTTGTCCAAAACCGGTTTTCAGGAATAAAAATCAACACTACTAAAAGCAAGAAAAATATAACAGCGGTTGGGATTGCAATAATCAGTTTGGCTTTATTGTTTCTCATGCATCACCACCAAAAACAAGAACAAAAGCAGACTCTGTCTGACTCAACATTAAACCATCAACGGATAGAGTGCGACCCTGAGAAAAATCTTCTTTTGAAGCCACATCAAGATTGGCATCCGCCTTGATAAGATTTCTTGAGTGAAGGTAGTATTCTGGTGACATTGACAGACTTTTGTTCCAGGCTTTCTTTATTGAAGAATAGTCTGGACTTTTCACACCATCTGACAGCACAGATGCTTGCAGGTCAGCAAGGGGAGAGATTGCTAACCCCCCTGCCGCCATCGCTGTACGGGAAAGAAACTTCCGTCTTTCTTGGTTAAACATAACAACATCCTTGTTAAATTGATAGCGAATTGTATCGTAAAAAACATCAACTCTCTATTCTTTTAGCGATAATCTTTGCCAACCTGATACTGGTTGCAGCAATGGTTAATGTAGGGGGGACGTGTGCACCGGTAGCAAAAACTGAGCACCCCGCGACAGAAAAATTGTTGGTGCCAAAAACGCACTGTTCAGCATCCACCACGCCCGTTTCTGGCGTATCAGACATTCTTGTCGTGCCCATGTGATGGTGACCAAACCCAATTTGATCGGAAAATATACGAGAAGCCCTCTCTTTAAGGCTACGCACTCGCCCCAGGCCCAATGCGCCTATTTCAGAGGCGAAGATATCCAGCCCTTTCCATAAACGCTCCTGATCTTCCTGATGAACTTTCCACTCAACGGAAAGACGCGGGATTCCGTACCTGTCTTTTAGAGAGGACAACAGGATCCGGTTGTCACGATGTGGCGTCTGCTCCATCATAAGGGGCACCTGAAAGCCTGCGAAGTTGTCAGCATTATCGATAAGGGGTTTGTTCCACGCCTTACGTGAAATGGTGTCTGCAACAACATCAAAATCCATAACCAGGTTCGTAATATGAGAAGCAAGAGAGCCACTCATCGCCTTTCCTGCTAGCCTGTCTCTTAGCATGTGGAAAGATGAGATCCCATGGGAAAGCTCAGTTCTTGTCGCCGGCACCAAAGGTAACCGAAGGTTGGTCAACTCCTTTTCTCTCAACCGTTCAGCACTAAGCTCGAAAAAGTTAAGTGCGAATCGACGATAATCTGAAGCGAGTTCACCCTTGAAAAATTCAAAAACAGCAGGATCTTTTGTGTAAACATGAGCGCCGTTAAGTGTCGGGTGATCCATGAAATAACGACCTACACTGTCATACTGATTACCTAGCTTGTTCCCGTTTTTACTGTTGAAATGAAGAAGCATTCTTGCATTTTCCAGCCCCCCAAATGCCATCACTACCTCAGTTGCCTCAACTTCAAAAACATCACCGGAAGGATTGGCAAAGAAAACTTTGTTGATACGTTTTGAAACAGAATCGAAATCCACATCGGTTACTTGGGCATGAGTGACGATAGTAACATTATCTGACGCAACCAGTGCCGCACCATGAGCCCTGAAAAACTGCGTTGGTGGGACCGCCGCTTTCGCCACAGCTAAACGGAGGCTTGTGTCGTTATCTACTGGAAGTGTTGATTTTTTACCTGTCTTCTCAAGCCAATATTTGAGATCATATCCATCATCACCAGTCCCGCAGTAGACCGCAGCCTCTGTGTAATACGGCTCGATATCTTTGTAGGTTATCGGCCACCCACTATTGGGCAAGCCGCTTCGCTTTTCAAAATCAATAGGTGAAAGTGGCGATGTGTTATTTGCCCAGTGATTGCTGGTACCCCCCAGCATTCTCAGGCGGCTCTCATGCGGATCCGGATAGGTCGGAGAAACACTGACTGCGCGGGCACCATCTTGCACTGATGAGTCCGCTTTTTCACCACCGGCCTCAAGCAAAACAACTGACAGTCCTGACTTCGACAGTTCATTTGCCAGCGTAATGCCGGCAACACCACCACCCATCACGCAAACATCAGCAGTAATCGGTGTTTTTTTATTTAACTTAGCGCTATCGATTATCACAAACTTTCCTTAACTTCCATTTCTTCCAGGCGCTCCTGTTTGCGTACAATGCGATGCATTCTCGCACTAACAAGAGGTATAAAAGCGAACATCCATATGTCGCCTTCCAATTTTTTGTTGTTAGATCCCATTCCTGACAGGAAGAAACAAACCAAAGCAAGAGTACAACCCACCTTCAATGAAGACAGGAAAACAAACTCCTGCTGCATTTTTTCTGGCAGGAGATCAACGGGTCTTTTTATTAACCATATGCGCCACGCACAGGTTACGATTAAAATCAGGTATATTCCCAAACCAACAAATCCGTGATCAACCAAAAAGGCCATCACGACATTGTGCGAAGCCCGGTGGCCCGTACCGTGAGCAAAATATTTTTCATCGATATAATCCGGACTTAAAATCAGCGTTCCACGATGACCATGTCCGAATACCGGGGAGGATTTTGACATTTCCCACTGTGACTTTATTATGACCACACGAGACTGTGCGCTCGCATCTTTCATGTCGCCGAGGTTGTCCTGCTCCACACCCTGAAATCTGGCAATTATCTGAGGACCCATCAACAACGAGGCCGCAACGATAGAAAGCGCACCAAAGGTAGCAACCTTCCCTCGCTTTCCCTGTGGAATAAATATAGCGGCTAACAATCCAGTTACCGCCATTGCCGCAAGAACACCGCGACTCTCCGTCATAAATAACGCCATCAAGATAAAGCAAAGCGCAATGGACACAAAAACGTGAGACAGTCTGAATTTTTGCAATAGCAGGTACCCACCGGCAAAAATCAGCACAGCAAACTGCTGACCTAACTGGTTAGCTGATTCCATTCCCGGGGTGCCGATCCCTTCAAGGCGTCCACCCGTATGCATCGACATTCCCATATAGGCAAGGTATGCACCACCAAAAAGGTTAACCCAAATGACACGTTCCAGATCTTTTGCTGTCCATACCGTATTTTGCACTATAAAAATAAACATGATGAACTTGAAGAGAAGGAACACATACTCTTTATGAAACTCTGGCACTAAGGCAAACGGGGTTTGAATTGAAACCAGTAAAAATAGCGCGATCAGCAGCCAGTTTTCTCTGAACTCAAAAAAACGAAACCCTCTTCTCGGCGGATTAAGAATAATAGCGACAATGGTAACCAAAGAGGCGACCATGGCCCACCTGAATTCAGGTAGTGATTTACCCCACCATTGACTTGGCGCATGCATGTAAAAGCAAAGGAAGTATACGTAAACACCCCAGACAGGGCGACTTACAAACGCTTTCCAAAGCCCGAATGCATAGGCCGACAAGTAAAAGAGTAAGGTTGCGTTCATGGCTACGATCTCAAGTCTTCAATATGCGCCACGATTCGCTCAGCGTTCTTATCCCATGAAAAACCAGCATCAACAAGACGGTTGTAGGCCGACTGTCTCCGGTTAGAAAGCAACGTCACATCTTCAAGAGCAGATTTCAAAGCGTCCTTAAACGAACCTTTCACGTCAGGATCAAAAAACACGGCGCAGTCATCCGTCAAAATTTCTCTCAGGTTAGCCATGTCAGGTGCAACGATGAGACTTTTTGACACCATGTATTCAAACATCTTCAATGGTGAAGCATATTCTGTCACCGCCGGCTGTAGGGCAATGTCGAAATTTTCCACATATGACATAACATCTTTACGTGACACAAGTCCGGGAAACGACACCTGCTTCTCCACACCAAGAGAAACGGCCTTTTCCTTCAAAGATGCGAGCACGTTGCCATCACCCACACAAACCAGTTTCACCTTGGGGTTGCCGACTTCAGCCAACACTTCAATAGCCTCTTCAACACCACAAGTGAGGTGCATAAAGCCCACGAACCCTATGGTAACAACATCTTTTGATGCAGTGTCGGCATTTTGGTATTTTTCAATAAGAGATTGTGTAACACCGTTGTGAATGACATCAATGTTTCCTTCACTCACACCTGCCCGGCGGCAATGATCAGCAAGAACATCGGATACGGGCAAGACCTTGTCGGCATTTTTCCATGTATAATCTTCAATCCACTTCGCCAGGCGAGGCAGAGCCAGTCCGCCAGAAAAACGCTCACGTTCTTGCTTTAGTGGCGCGTTAACTTCAAGGATTAAAGGGATTTTAAAGTAGTTTGCCACCATGACGCCGGCAGGCTGGAAAAGGTTGTACCTTTCGTAAATTGCATCCGGTCGGTTTTTGCGAATTTCTTTTATCAACTTGTAGGCTACAACTGCGCTGTACCCCAACTCCATCAACTCATAAACAAATTTGGGAAGTTTGGATTTTAACTTGCTGACAATTCCACCATCATGACCAAAATCACTTTGTTCATGCAAAGCCGGGCCAACAAGACGCAAAGAATGACCTTGTCTGGAAAGAGCGCTGTAAATTGCTTCGATGTGCACATACTGACCATCTTTCGATGCGATGCGGTGATGATAGATAATATCCATAACATTCCTTGTTTTTTTGCTTAACGTTCCGTGTCAAGTAAGCGCCCTCGATAATACAGCGATAGACCAGAGGGTCGTTCCGTGATTCGCCTCACCACGATAATGCTCATCCATCAGCCTCTGGAGAGAATCAACATCAAAAATGTTACTATCGATCAACGAATCAGACATGATGATACGACAAAAACGAGGGTATTGTAAAGCCCTAAACCAGGAATCAAGCGGGGATGTGAATGATTTTTTAACACGCGCACGAGAAGAGGCTGGTAACCAAGGAGAAGACCATTGTCTCAGCTGGGTCTTGTGCTGACCGAAACCAAGATTAAGGTGAGATGGCTGAGATAACACCGCTTGAGAAAGCGCATTATCCAGAAATGGCACCCTGGCCTCAACACCTGCCCGCATCGTCGCACGATCCACTTTTGTCAACACGGAACCAGGTAAGTAGGTTTTGAAATCAAGATACTGCATCACTTTCATTGGATCTCGGTTTTCCGCAAGAGAAGCGATCTCCGCGAATCTTTTTTCAGTGGTATAACCCTGTAACGAAGATACAAAATCCTTGTGATAGATCTTATTCAGCACATCTCTCGATGTAACACTCATAGCCGAACAATAGCCTTCTGCAAGCCCCATACTCAGTGCTCTCAACGTGCTTTTGGCACGAAGAAACCGAGGCATAGAAGGTGAGTTGGGATAATACTCTGCCACCCACCTTAGGACGTTAGTCCGGAACCATGACGGCATGGCGCTTTTTATGGCCGACTCCATAAAAAGCGCCCTATGATTCCGGTACCCGAAAAACAATTCATCAGCGCCGTCACCCGAAAGCAAAACTTTTACATGCTTAGATGCAAGCTTGGATACTTCAAAGGTAGGTATAGATGCGTTGTCAGCAAAAGCGCCACCATAAATGTCAACCATGTCCCGGGTTCTTTCAAGCAGCGTGTGGTCAAAATAACGTTCATGATGACGAATTCCCATATTCTGAGCTGCAAGCCTGGCAACCGGTATCTCATCAAATCCGGCCTCATTGAAACCTGCTGAAAACGCATCAACATTACCTTCTCGGGATTCTGAAAGTATGCTTGTTATCACCCCGGAGTCCAACCCTCCCGATAAAAAACTACCAAGAGGGACATCTGCAACACTTTGCCTGAGAACGGCTGAACGAAGAAGTTCCTGCCCGTCATCAACACTAATCTCTTTTCCGGGCTGCATGGCCTCATTGATTGACCAGAACGTGTCAGTATCAACGGAGGAACACCCGACCCTGTACGTTTCCACAGTGCCGGGAAGTAGTTGCCTTATCCCCTTGTATCCTGTCTCAGGCTCAACGAGATACCCCAGTGTAAGAAATTGTTCAATACCTGTATTTGAGTGTTCCCAGCGACGGGAAGAAAACGCCTTGATGCCGGCCAGTTCAGACGAAAATAAACGAAAACCATTTTCATCATCGGCGATATAAAGCGGTTTTATACCAAACCGATCTCTTGCGGCGACAATATTCCCATTTGAATCGTCGTAAATAATACAGGAAAACATGCCATCAATCATTGAAAAAGCTTTGTTGCCATACCGGGAAAACAGCGCTGCAAGAACCTCAGTGTCGCAATCCGTAGAAAAGATCTCACCGACACTCTCCAACTCTTTCTTCAATGTCTTGTAATTATAAATCTCACCGTTAAAAACAAGAGATAAAGAGCCTCGAAGCCATGGTTGTGGCGGGCTTTCAACATCAACAATGCTTAGTCTTTGGTGCCCAAGTTGAATTCCATCCCCAAACCACTCACCGCGGTCATCAGGCCCCCGGTGAGCGATCGCCTCACGCATGCGAGATATGGCCCCGGAGGGCACGGGCGCGTTAGCGTAAGTTCTGGCAATGGCGACGAGACCGCACATTTAACCGGTTCGCCCAAGCCGCTTATGCAAAGCACGGAGGCTGAAAAAATACCGGTACTTACGAAAAAGATAAAACAATCCCGACAAGTGTGATAGATGAAAGAAGGAGATTTTGAATCCGCGAGACAACTCCTGAGCGTCATGGACCACACTTGCATCAGTGGTGTAATGAATACGAAACCCCTTCGACCACACTTGCATACAAAATTCGACATCTTCAGGAGAGTAAAATATCGCCTCATCAAATCCGTCCACGGCATCAACCGCCGCCCGGGATATCAGCCAGCATGCAGAGATAGCATAGTCCACGTCAGTACTTTTGAGCGTTTCCGTGTTTATTTCCCCCTGCATTTTGTCCAGAGATAAAAACCGTTTTGCCTTATGTAATAAGGTAGGGAACTGATCGGTGGACAACTGGAAGCGTCCATCACCGTAAAACAACTTAGGTACAGCCATACCAATACTGTTGTCACCATCAATTGTTGAGGAAAGCACGTCCAGGGCGTCACTGGTGATATAAGCATCTGAATCAAGCACAAGAACATAACGCCCTGTTGCTTGTTTTAGCGCAGCATTTCTTGATACGGTGGTACCGGTATTTTCATCAAAAATAATGGGCTTAATTAAGTCCGGTGCTTCTTCTTGGTGACGGGAAAGTATTTCGGGACTCTTGTCCTTCGAACCGTTCTCAACAACGAAAACTTCAGAAGGCTCATTGTACTTCGCCAACGCCAGCCTGACATCAGTCAGGCAGCGATCAAGGGTTCGTTCTGAATTGAACGACAAAATAATTACAGAGAATTTCATCTCTCACATCCTTGTTATAATTTACACAAACCGTCCAGTGGCAGTGCGTTTACAAAATCTTTTGAATCAGTTCCGGAGTTAACGAACCAGGCAAATGCCTGCCCTCCGAAATCCGTCCCAAGCAATCTCGAACTAACTTGAGCCATCTTAACAGAAATTTTTTCGTTATTCCACTTTCCGCCCACGCAGTAGGAAAAGATTAGCTTCATTTCTTTTCCAGAAAGCGTGGTTAATGTCCATTCGGAAAAGGGAATTCCTGAGTCTGTCTTAATTTTACGTGAGGTGTCAATACTCCAAATCTTCCCGTCAAACCATCTGTTTTGATAGCCGATCAATTTTTTGTCGGGCGATTCATCACGATAATAAACATGATACTGAAACCCTTCTGGCACCTTCTTTACAGACACAAAGTCAGCAGAAGGAAACTGCGGAGACAGCCTGTCACCGTCCTTCATTTTCACGCCTTGAGGTTCAATATGGGGTAAAGCGTCGTGCCTCAAAGTCTGTCCAACATATAACGCGTAAACAACAACCAGTGTAAAAAAGATCATGAGGATCCTTGAACCTGAATGCACGGTAAGCGGCAGCGCATTCATCATCACACCACCTTCTTCAACGCTCTGAGGTGGATCTTGCCAGCGCCGCCCAAGAACAAATAAAGCAATGAGTATGACCGCAAAGAAAATCCATCCATAGACCAGATGATCAAAGCCTGTCGCCGCTTCCACATTACCCCAGTGTGCAATCATGATGATAAGGTAAACCCGTAAACCATTCGCTGCAATTGGCACCAGTAGCCCCATTATAATAAAGGCGACACGCTTCCCTATCTTGTCCATGTACGTGAATGCGTAAAATACTGCTACCGTAAATGTAGAAATTAAAAAGTTGATACCGCTGCATGCTTCCGCCACCCGGAAATCAGCCGCCGGTATGCTTATGTACCAGCCATTACGGAGAACTGACACCCCCGTCATCTGTAACATCCAGACCGCCATATCTGCTGTAATTGATTGCAGAAACGGGATCATGAAGTCACCCACAGGCACCGCAAAAAAAAGCAGGATAAGTGGGGCGCGATAATGCCACGCAACAAGGTGTCCATAGCACAAAAGCACTGTGACAGGGATTACCGAAAGTAACGCTATTTGCTGCACAACATTTAACATGGACAATTTGCCGACAATAATCATCGATGCCCAGGCCAACAATACAAAAACAGATGGGACCCAATGCAAAGGTTTAGCCGGTTGCGCTGGCCAGGGTTTATGTTTGGCCATAATAAAAGCAAGCGGCAAAACCAGTGAACCGTGCATGTAGGTATCTGTGGTTATCCAGAGAACGATCATGCTTAACGTTGCGTCGTACGTTACTGCACAAGCCATCGCGAAGACGAACGCCATTAAAACCCAGCGTTTAAGCACAAAATCGTTTTTCAGAGCATTCAACACCGGCAATGAACCAAAACTCATGACTTTCCTCCTGCAAGAGATGGTAAGTCGAACGTTTCTGCGATTGAGCCCCACTCTCTGGAACGACAAAGAGACTCGATTTTCTTCTCCATTTTACCGAGATTAACATAATGTCTGAATCTGGACTTTGCTGAAGCACCGTCAATTTTGGGCTGTTCAGGATCTATTTCCCACGGGTGAAAGTAAAAAATGTAAGGGTGGTCATGTTGTTCATGGAACTGACTTATAAACCATTGTGATAGCTGAAGAGGGAAGAGTCTGAAGTAACCTCCACCGCCTACAGGCAGGCGCTTCCCAAACTTTTCAATAGTCGCCTGAGGTAGCTCCCACAACCCATTGTCAAGCATGTAGGGCTTGGTTGGCCAGTCTGGTGTGCCATAGTGATCATGCGCTACAGCGTAGGTGCTTGAGCTGTAGGTGTAGCCTGCTTTTTTGAGCATGTCGAATGCCCACTCGTTACGCTTATCGATAGAGAAAGACGGAGCCCGGTAACCCTTTACTTCCACACCAGCGAGATCTTCCAGCAATTTTTTGCTTGCATCGACATCGTTAAAAAAAGCGTCCGGAGTTTGGCGGAAGGCTTTTTGATGCCAGTATCCGTGACTGGCTAGTTCATGTCCGCCGGCCACGATATCTTTGACGAGTTGAGGGTCACGCTCAGCAACGCACCCTAACATGAAAAAAGTAGATGTAACATTATGCTTTGAGAACATTTCAAGTAACTTTCTGGTGTTATCACCAGCTCTTAAATTGAACTTCCCCCAATCATCCACTTTCACTTGATTTTCGAAAGCAGCAACTTGAAAATAGTCTTCAACATCCACTGTCATTGCGTTTTTCATTTTCACATCCTTGTGTTGTTTATCTTCCGCGTCCAAAAAGTACCACTTCCACTGTACGGATAAGAACGAACAGGTCTAGCAAGAAGCTGCGATGCTTGATGTAATACAGATCGAATTTTAATTTTTCAAAACTGTCATTCGTCGAAGCACCATAAGGGTACTCGACTTGGGCCCAACCAGTCAGCCCGGGCTTAACACAGTGACGATAGTGAAACATGGGGATCTGAGCGGCAAGTTCATCAACAAAAACAGGGCGTTCAGGGCGCGGACCAACGAAACACATATCTCCACGAAGCACATTTATTAGCTGCGGAAGCTCATCGAGGCGATATTTTCGTAAATATTTACCAACCCTGGTCACCCTGACATCGTTAGCAGACGCCCATTGCGCACCATTTTTTTCAGCATCTTTACCCATGCTTCTGAATTTTATGATTTCAAAATGCTTGCCGTTCTCACCAACCCTAATCTGCTTATAAAGGAAACCGGCTTTATCCCTTCTTCCATCATCAAAATATATTGCCAGCATTGTGGCCAGCATGAAGGGGGATGTAAGCAAGGCGACCGTCAGCGCCAGTAATGCGTTGAACAGGTAGTTAAGCTTATCAAATGCAAAGCGATTAAAGCGATACCCTTTACTCAGCAACATCCATTCCGGCCGCATGCTTTCAACGGCTATCTGGCCCAATTCCGATTCGATAAAATCCTCAAGCTCAACAACCTCAGCGCCCTTCATTTTCAAGTCAAGAAGCCCTTTTACGTCAATGTTTTCACCGCGATCGTTCGCCAAAACAACAACATCAGGCTCAAGCCTTGATATGAAACCATCAAAGCTTTCACTGCCACTTAATTCGTAAACTTTTTCATTCTTACCGATATCATCACTAATACTGTTAAGCGCAACAAAACCCCACAGAGCAAAGCCCCGGCGATCGACGTCCCGGCGCATACGGCGTGATACAAATGCTGCCCTTTCGCCGGCCCCAATGAAGAGTACTCGTCTGCGAGAGCTGTAAATTCCGCCTAAGTTGATAGCCCAATGCCGCCACATCGTCTGAATACTCACAGCAACAAGGAGGCCGGTAACCAGCGTGAGATTGTGCGGGGTTATGCCAGATACCTGAGCAATCAGTTGGTAGGTGAAAAATGCAAGCGTTGCGCTCATCACTCCGCGACGAAAAACGCCGCGGATGCTTTCTCTTATTTTGCTTTCGTACATACCGACTGATAAGTGCGTCATGACAGACGTCAAAGTTAACGCGCCGGCGCTAAACCAGAAATTATCAAAGGTGAAGGTTTGCCACCCCAGTAAGGAGAAGGCAATAAACATTAAATGTAATGATACGGTAGCTATCCCAACATCAACCGCCATAAATAGCGCATGTTTGGAACGACGGGTACGAAAAGAGATCATTCTGCATCCTTGCAAATTTAATTAAATATCCTTTGTCCGCATAATCACGAGGCTTTTATGCGTACGCTTTGTATAATAGCAAAAAAAATTACAGTGTCACTATAAAAAACGTACAACGTCAAAATTTCTTACAGTTGGGGTGGATTTTTGTTTTTTTTTATGGTACTATCCCCGGCATGTGCGAAATGTGCCACGCACTTAAACAAAGGACGGCACATGTTGGCTACGGCCATTACAAGGAATGTGAAAACATGCGAAACCGTACTCTTCAAGGTAAAATTGATCAGGCCAAAATCGCCCTGTCTGGCGTATGGAGCAAAAAGCGCTTTATACTTGCGCCTGCACTGATTATCTCATTGCTTGGATGGACTTATGTCGCCACCATGCAAAATCAATATGAGTCAAAAGCTCGAATTTATGCAGACACCGATTCTATTTTGAACAGCCTGCTTGCTGGCATCGCTGTACAAGAAGATGCAAAAGAAGAGGTGAAAATAACCTCTCGAACGCTGCTTAGCCGTGAGGTTAGAGAGGATATTGCAAAACAATCGGATCTTCACTTGTCGGCACCCACAGAAGAAGATTTTGACCGGCTGGTTGAATCATTGAAAGACAAGATCGTAATTTCTGGTTCAACAAGCACAAACGTTTACGACATCAGTTTCACACACTCAAATCCAAAGATGTCAAAGCGTGTGGTCGACATCACGCTCAAAAAGTTCCTTGACGACAGTACCGGTAAAACGCGCATGAATGCCTCTGCCGCACAAAGCTTCCTTGTTGAACAAAAGGAAAATTACGTTACACAGTTAAATCAAATTGAAGAGAGCATTGCTATATTCAGACAGGAAAACCAGGACCTTTTAATGAACAATGGTTCTGGCGTTTATCGCCTTATTTCTGAAGCTCAAACCAACCTGGCAAAAATTGATCAGGAAATCGCTTCTCGACAGGCGCAAATAAAAGGGATGAAGTCCCGGTTCCTGCCTGGCGCTAACGGAATTGATGGTAACGGCCCGGAAATTGTTGTTGAGACGCCTTATGATCAACGCTTGTTTAGCATGCAAGACAGGCTCGACCAACTGCAACTCCGTTACACAGATCTCCACCCGACAATTGTGGAATTGAAAGGGGCTATATCCCTGCTTAAAGAGCAGCAGCGAAAGGCTCAGGAGGAAATCATAAGCTCCGCATCAAGCGGCGCGTTGACGGCATCTTCCCAACAACAAGCAAACGCACTACAGACCTTTTCTCTGCGTATCAGTGAGCTTTCATCTGAGATAGACATGCTCACCGTGAGAAAGAAAGAAGCCGAGGAAACAATTGCGCTATTGCAAAAAAATCGCACATTGATCCCTGCGAAAGAAGCAGAGCTTGAATCGCTTGAGCGCGAGCACGCAAAGACCAAAGCCACTTTTGATGCGCTTGTTGATAAGATACATAAAGCAGAAATTTCAATTAATGCTGATAAAGATACGCAAAATGTAAAATTTAAAATTATCGAAGCGCCTCGTGTCGCCAACAAACCGGTTGGTCCGCCTCGTGTAATTTTCTATACAGCAGTTCTGATTTTAGCGTTGGCAACAGGGGTTGTTCTGGCGTTTGTTATGAGTCAGATTTCGCCAGTGATAAATGGTGCGACTCACCTGAACACGCTCATTGGAAGATCACAAATTATCGGCCTTATCGAACATACTGAAAGTGCAGCCATGCGCAGAAAAGGACGCATTAAAGCCGCCTTGTTTTTCGGGGTGCTGCTGGCATTAATCGGTATTTATGCTGCGCTGGTGGGACACGACATTATTCTTGGTGAATCACCCATTAAATGGTTTAAGTAAGGACACATCATGACAAACCAACAAACCAATACGGTCACCTTCGATACGGCATCACTTGAAGAAATGGGGCTGAAACAGACTGGTGCAGTTCGCCACGGCATCAATGAAGAGTTTCGTGCAATAAAGCATGAAGTGCTCAAACACGCCTTCCCGCGTGACCGTGCCGCAGCGAACAAGAATAGAGTTCTTGTCACAAGTGTTAACGAAGGGGACGGGAAGACGTTTTGCGCGTTCAATCTTGCAATGTCTGTATCACTTGAAGCGGATAAAAATGTCCTCTTGGTTGATACAAACATTCTTTCCCCGAGCCTCCATAAAATGGTAGCACCAAAACCAAAAGTGGGACTGCTTGACTATATCAGCGAAGCGCTGGTGTCGACTCAAGATATCATTCACCACACCGATAAGGACAACCTTAAAATCATTACGGTGAGTGATAATAATGAGTATGCAAACGAATGTTTATCATCAAACACCATGGTGGAACTGGCCGGCGAATTTAATTCTCGCTACAACGATCGCCTTGTTATCTTTGATGCTCCGCCGTTACTGGGTGTTAACGAGACCGCGACGTTAGCAGAAAATGTAGATCAAATCATCATCGTTGTCGCTGATGGCAAAGTGAAAGAAAGCGATCTGAAAATTATACAGAAAAAAATCCCCGAGCACGTTGTGGTCCACTATGTGCTAAACAAAACTCCGAAAGGCCGGGACTGGAAGAAAAACAGTCAAACAGACAACAACGCCTTCACTGAGACAGATAAAGCCCTCACCGGCTCATCAGCTTTAAACTAACCCGGGGCGGAAGCCCCTTATTTTTATAATCAGGAGAGATGCCCATGTGTGGTATTGTTGGTGGTGTGGGTCGCATAGCGATCCTCCCCTTGCTATTGGATGGCTTAAAAAAACTGGAATACCGTGGCTACGACTCTGCCGGGGTACTCGCAGCCCGAAATGATGGCCGACAAATTCTTGTCAAAGAAAGCGGTAAAACCACGGTGCTTCGTGAAGCGGTGGGTGAAAAAATTAACGACAACGAATTCACCTTAGGGATTGCACATACTCGTTGGGCAACGCATGGTAAAGTTAGCAAAGAAAATGCGCACCCCCATTGTGCAGGTGAAATCTCTCTTGTTCACAATGGAATCATTGAAAATCATGCCGAGCTCCGACAACGCTATCAGCTTGCAGGGATCCAGTTCTCATCAGAAACCGATTCTGAAGTGCTTGCAGTAGCAATTGAAGATGAGTTCAAAAGAAACCCTGAAATAACGCTGATTAAAGCCGTACAAAACGTTACACAGGTGGTAACCGGTGCATATGGCCTCGCTGTCACCCAAAAAGGGGAGCGCCAGGTGGTCGTCGCCAGAAGCGGCTCACCAATGGCCATCGGACTTGCAGATGAGGGGAATTATGTTGCCTCTGATCCCATGGCAATAAACGCCGTAACTGAAAAGTTCATCTTTTTGGAAGAAGGTGACACTGCCGTTTTGTCTGAAAATAAGGTTACCGTTTACGACTGCAACTTTTCGGAATGCGAGCGCAGCACGGTGACACAGACTTATCGTAGCGAAGATGACGGTAAAAACGGTTATGAGACTTACATGCAAAAAGAGATCGCTGAGCAACCGGCAGTCATCGGACGTCTTGTAAGATCGCACCTTACCGATCACCCCGGTCGGTTCCGGACAGATAGCTGCCTGCCGGCAATTGCCCGTTCTCTTAAAGAAGGAAAATGCCAGGCTGTTCACATCGTGGCTTGCGGAACAAGCTATCATGCAAGTTTAGTTGCACGTTACTATTTCGAGCACTATCTTAACCTTCCAACCACCGTAGAAATTGCCTCAGAATATCGATATCGCACTGTGGCAAAACCCAACAATACAGCGTTTATCTGCGTCTCCCAGTCTGGCGAAACGGCAGACACTCTGGCGGCACTAAAGAAAGCGCGGGGTATGGGCTACATGTCGATAATTACCTTGTGCAACGTGAAAACCTCTTCTATGGTAAGGGAGTCTGATCATGCTATTATGCTTCAAGCTGGTACTGAAGTCGGTGTCGCTTCAACGAAGGCTTTCACAACACAGCTTACCGCGTTCATGCTTCTTACTATGGCGATGATGGATGATACTCATCAAAGTCTGCGTGTGCTTCATAATGATCTTATGCGATTGCCGGCAGACTGTGAAACCATGCTTAATGTGAGCAGTAAAGTGGCTTCAGTTGCGGCACCGGTTCTTGACGACGCGACAAGCTGCCTCTTTCTTGGGCGTGGCGAGCAAGCCCCCATCGCGATGGAAGGCGCGCTTAAGCTAAAAGAACTGTCTTACATTCATGCAGAGGCGTACGCGGCCGGAGAACTCAAACACGGCCCTCTTGCGCTGATTGATAAAACCACCCCTGTTATCGTAACGGCTCCTAATGATGCTGTTGTTGATAAGCTCGCATCAAACATCGAAGAGGTGAACGCCAGAGGCGGACGCTTCGTTGTGTTTGCAGCACCGGGGGTTGAGCTTCACGGCGACAACATGCAGGTCATCACCTTGCCGGAAGTGCCTTTAAGCACTGCTGCTATCACTTACGCCATCCCTCTGCAACAACTCTCGTATTTTGCTACAGTGCGTCGTGGTAACGACGTGGACCAGCCTCGCAACCTTGCAAAAAGCGTTACAACGGAATAGTCCACAAAACAAAAAGGGCGGCACGAGCCGCCTTTTTTTGTGTTTTTTTGTATACTTAATTATAAAATTTAATACGTTTTGTTTTACTTAACACAATCAAAAGCTTAAAACAAAAACAGCCAAAACTATACAAAAGACGAGATGATTATCAAATGATCATTTGATACCTTACGCCGTGAAGATTGATTCAACTTTTCTTACACAGGCGAATACCATGCACAACAACCAACAGTATTACCACGATTCATCACCCAGTGCGCCTTTATGCTCGTGGTCTGAAGACTGTCTCGACATCCCTATGACAGGGCACTACGATGCAATCAGGCTGCATGATACGCTTTGTTACGTACAATCCATTGTTAGCCAGAAAAACACGCCAAACTGGACCCGTATAATCGAAGTGAATGATTGTGTTGTTTCTGAACCCGATTCAATTCAGGCGGCAATAACGCAGCTATCTGCTTTCTATGAATGGGGTGTAGAAAAAGGGTGCTATGCATCTGCTGTTATTATACCTGAATCTAAGTTGGATGACTTTTCTCACATTCACGCAATCTCTACAGATCCGCATAACGGTGTGCGTGTATTCTTTGATCGTGATACCGCGGAGCAGTGGCTGTCCATCCAACGCCAAAAGCACAGAAAAAGCCGTATGCACTAAAAAACAATCTTTCCGCTCTAAAATAAATAGTTGCGCGCATTTTTATGCGCGCTTTTTGTTGCCCGTAAAGACCAAATTATGATATAAGTACACCGTACAATTTGTCTGGCAAGCTGGATGCTTGCGTCACTAACAAAAGGATTTGTGTATGTGCGGCATTCTCGGCGCAATTAACTTCAACGACTCACCCCTTGCCACCGACAAAGAAGGCATGCTTGAACGCATGTCAAGAATGTCTTATCGTGGGCCTGATGCGCAAGATCACTGGCAACACGCCAAACACCCTGTCTCATTGGGACACCTCCGTCTTAGCATTGTAGACCCTCGGCCGGAAGGCACACAGCCAATGCACTTCGAGACGGTAAACGGCACCTACACCATCATCTTCAACGGTGAGGTGTACAACTACCTCGATATCCGCAAAGACCTTGAGGCACTCGGATACGTATTTGACACAGGGACAGACACAGAAGTTATCCTTAAAGCGTTCGCTGCATGGGGAGATGATTGTGTGCAGCGCTTCAACGGCATGTTTGCTATTGCCATTTACAACGATCAAACACGAAAACTGTGCTTGTTCCGTGACAGACTTGGCATCAAACCCGTGTACTACCGCATGACAGAAAACGGCATTGCATTCTCTTCAGAGGTGAAAGCACTGGTTGATCTTGAGGCTGAGCGCCCTCCGATGAACACCGCATTGATTCACCAGTACATGGAGTACGGTTATGTGTCTGGCGAATCCACGCTTCATGAAGGCATCAAGCGACTACTGCCTGGCCATGTTATTACGGTTGAAAACGGAAGTTACGACATCAGGCAATACTGGAAGCTTAACAGACCCCAAAAGGGTCAGGTTGAAAAGCGGGATGTTGACCACTACGTCGCCCGTTTTGATGAGATTTTCAATGACGCATTATCTTTGCGCCTACGTGCAGATGTGCCTGTCGGTGTATTTTTAAGTGGCGGATTGGACTCAAGTGCTGTTGTTGCACGAACCGCAAAAATGCTTGACCAGCCGGTGAAAACCTTCTCTGTTCGTTACGACATTGGTGATTATGGTGATGAATATGACGAGTCTGTTTATGCAAAACAGGTTTCAGACCAATTTGGTACAGAGCATTACACCTATACGATGACGGCCGCTGATTTTGAACGTTACATTCCGGAGTTTGTAAAAACGATGGATGAACCGGTCACCGAAGCTGCTGCGCTATCACTGCACTATGTTTCAGAACTGGCCAAAGACCACGTTACCGTCGTGCTTTCAGGTGAGGGGTCAGATGAACTTTTTGCAGGCTATGACCTTTACCAGTACATGGAAAAACTGGAAACGATCAGAAAAGTTTTAACTCCTGTTGGTACAAAGGTCGCGGCGGCGGTAGCCCGCGCAATATTCCCTTCCGGTAATAAAATCAGAAAGTATGCTGAACTTGCAAGCATGCCATTTGAAAAGCGGTATCAGGGGATCAGTGTGTATGACAAAAGCTATCAGAAGACGCTTTACTCACCGCAGTTCTATCGTGACAGAAAAGAAAACACTTTTGCTGAAAAGATCATGACTGAAACAGTGGGGCAGGATCTTCTTAACCGGATGCTGGAATTCGATACCCGGACATGGCTGGTTGACGACCTTCTCATTAAAGCTGACAGAATGAGCATGGCTTCCTCTTTGGAGTTGAGAGTACCGTTTCTTGATTACAGAATGGTTGAGTTTGCGGCATCTTTGCCACCTTCATTGAAAGTTCGCGGCGGCGAGGGGAAGTTTATTCTAAAAAAAGCAATGGAACCTTGCCTTCCGGACAATATCGTTTACAGGGAAAAACGCGGATTTCCAACACCACTGGCCAGAATGTTCCAGGGGCCTTTAAAAAACTATGTTACCCGGCTGTTCTTCAGTAAAGAAGATCGCCCTCTTATCGTTAAAAACATCATTAATCATGATGAGCTTAAACGCCTGTGTGACGAGCACTGGGAAGGAAGAGCGGATCATCATCGTATCCTGTGGCAACTCATTGTTCTGGAAGAGTGGCTGCGATGCCATTTCCCTGAAGGGGGTAAATAATGCGCATTCTCGCAATAAGCACCCTATTCCCTACACCTGAAATGCCAAATCATGGGATTTTTGTCCGTAACCGGTTAACGGCAATGTCGGCCGAAAAAGATTGTAATATTTCAATCATAAACCCAATACCGACATCACCACTGCACAAGCTTATGCCACGTTACGCGAAACAACAGGCAGCTCCCCTGACAGAGGACATCGAAGGGTTGGGACGTGTGTATCGCCCCCGCTACTTTGCAGCCCCTGGCGTCAACAAAGCAGGTGAACATCGCGCCCTTATCCGTAGCGCAACAAAAATCGCTGAGCAACTTAACAAAGGTACCGGGGGCCCATTTGATCACATCGATGTTCACTGGGCTTACCCGGATTTACCCTTCGGCCTGATGCTGGCAAAAAAATGGGGGATCCCCTGCACAGTCACGTTACGCGGTATGGAAACTTTTTACCTTACTGACAAAGATAAGCGTAAAGATATTATCCACAATGCGATGACACAGGTTGATGGCATTATATCCCTGAGTGATGAAATGCTGAACCATGCTTATCAAAATGGAGACAGGAGCACACCTGGCACCGTCATTCGCAATGGTGTTGACACAAGCAGGTTCACCCATACCTCCCGAGAAAAAGCTCGCTTGTCTCTTGGCTTGGATACCAATGCAATCATTCTACTTGGCGTTGGGGCGCTAATTGAAAGGAAAGGTTTTCATCATATACTTCACGCATTGAGCGCTGTAAGACGTGCATTCCCTGAAAAACCTGTTCATTACTATGTGCTGGGTGCCAAGGGAATGGAAGGGGATTTCGAGAAAAGCCTCAATAACTTTATCGACAAGAACAAGCTTCGTGACAGTGCGTTTCTTTACGGAAAAGTCGATAACGCCAATCTTCCAACATGGTACAACGCTGCCGACGTATTTTGCCTGAGCAGCTTCGGTGAAGGTAGCCCTAACGTTCTTACTGAAGCGCTTTCATGTGGTTGCCCTGCCGTTGCCAGTGAGGTTGGAGCCGTATCAACCATCATGCTAAGCGAACCTGACCTCGGCGAAATTGTACCATCAACTGAGCATACAGGAAATGCTGAGGCGGGCGAACGGTGGGCAAAAGCAATCATAAAACTCCTGCATGGTGATCTGACAGACAGTGCGAGAAAAACACGCTCAGTGAACATGTCAAAATACACATGGGAATGGTGTGCACAACAAGCACTTTCTTTTATCAAATCAGTAAAGAAATAAAGGACACATATGGAACATGCGACCTACCTGTTCACGGGCGCGGCATTCCTTGCCCTTCTTGGCCAGCTCATTCACCTTGTCAGGGTCAGCAGCACCAGGCAGGCGATGACCGGGCAAATCCCGCTCACGGCCATCTCAAGCTGGACGGTGGGTAACGCACTTATTTTCCAAATCCAACCAGATTCGGCTTATTTTGTTATGTTAAACGTGGCATGTTCTCTGGGCATGCTAATGCTATTCTCGCAACGATTCCTTTCTGGCCATATCAACCTTCCCTCATCGCAAAAATCGCTCAGCATCATTACCGTAGCTACGATGGTTATCGCACCATTCATGCCGATACCGGGAAGCATGATCATCACAGTGTATTCATTCGCAGGTATTCTCGCCAGCATCATCCTCCTGCTTTACGCAGAGCGCCTTTATCATGTGCTGAAACACAACAATACGGGGAATGGCGTTCTTGTTTTCGGGCTTGCAGGTCTGATCATCACCCACTTTGTCACGTTCTGCCACTTAATCCTGTCAAACCAGCTCAATCCTCATCACGCTCAATGGGTTGCGGTCAGCACCCTGTTAATGTATCCGTTTATCTACAAAGGGGTATCCTCGCTGAGCTCCGTTGATGTAAAGATAACAATTTCACGTTCTCTCGCGCTTCACACAACGCTTTCCAGCATTGCCGGCGTTTACCTTTTGGGGCTCGCCGGCGTTGGTTTCATCATGCAAAAATGGTTTGCCGATGTGTCATACACCACCAACATTACATTGTTCGGCTCTTCACTGTTTCCACTGCTCTACATTCTTGCCTCAAACCGATTTCGCCGGGAAACACTTGTCTGGCTAAACAAACACTTCTTTTCGTCGCAATTTGATTATCGCGACACGTGGAGAACAATGATAAAGCAGTTGAGTCCTGACCTTTACGGGCAAGAGGCGGCAAGGCGAGGTCTTCACACTATGCTTAGTGCGATCGATCACCCGAAAGGCGCTTACTATCGATTTGTGAACGGTTCCTGGCGACTGGCGGCGTCACAAGGAAAGCCGCTTGATGAAAATGCAGAAGCCCTGCTTTTTTCATTGGCGGACGATGTGCGCGAAGATGGATGGATTGTTGATATCAAAGAGCTACAGGATAACCCCAATGCTTACAAAATGGTGACAACGAACACCAGACCGCTTGACGAACAGGGCGTCCACTGGGTTATTCCTGTCCGACATGAAAACAAACTGGCCGGACTTTGGGTTGTAGCGCAAAGTAGCAAACCTAAATGGGAATTGAATTGGGAAACAAGGGACTTCCTACAAAGTTTAGGACAACAAGTAGAAAGCTACCTTCAGGGACAAGAAGCCCAGCAGAGATACAGTGAAAGCGCACAGTTGGCCGCATTCCACCGGACGTCGGCATTTGTTATTCACGACATGAAAAACATTTACGCGCAGCTTGCAATGATCAATAAAAATGCTCCCAAGTTTAAAGACCGGCCTGACTTTATTGACGACATGCTCGTTTCATTAGGAAGTATGCAGGGAAGAATGGATAAGATGCTTGGGCAGCTTACAAACAAGCAGCAAAAAGGGGGTAGCGGCACGTCTTCTGTTTCTGTTCGGGATTTGTGGGATAAAATGAAAGACGACAATTCAATCAAGAAGCACGGAATACACCCTGAATTCGTCTGTGACGCAAATGAGGACACATCTGTCAATGTTAACGCGGAGAGATTCAGAAACGTACTCAGACACCTTGTCGACAATGCACAATATGCTTGTAAAAACAGTGAAATAAAAGTTGTTACTGTCCATTGCCGCGAGACTAAAAATCATGTTATTATCACCGTATCGGATACTGGTGAAGGAATGTCGGAAGACTTCGTCAAAAACCAGTTATTCAAACCATTCGTCACTACGAAAGGGAATGCGGGCATGGGGCTCGGCGTTTACGACGCCAAATCTTTTGCTGAGCAACATGGTGGCGAAATGGCTGTAGACAGTGAAGTCGGCCAGGGGACAACAGTGACCCTGAAATTAAGCAAGGAGCAATAAATGAAACTTCTTATCGTTGAAGACGATCTCGGTCTTCACTCTCAGTATAAATGGGAACTTGAAGAGTTCGACACCACGTTCGCAACAGACCGCGACAGCGCAATTGAAGCCATTCAGAAAACTCAACCAGACGTGGTCTTACTGGATCTTGGTTTACCACCAGATGAAGACAATGCTGAAGAAGGTCTTCGTGTACTCAGCGCCATCATGTCTCAGGTCCCCGAGGCAAAGGTTATCGTACTGACTGGATCTGAAAATCATGAGCATGCATTGCGTGCGCAACAGCTTGGCGCATGCAACTACATCCAGAAAGGCACTGACATGGCGATGGTTAAATATGCTATCGACAGCGCTTACAAGATGCAGAGCCTTGAGCGAGAAAATAAATCGCTATCTGAAAGAACCATCTCACAGACCGCCATTATCGGCTCCAGTGCCGCTATGCAAAATGCAATGAAGAAAACGGTTCGCATATCAAAAACCCCGGTCTCCGTCATGCTCTCAGGCGAAAGCGGAACCGGAAAAGAAATGTTTGCCAACAACATTCACTCTCTCAGCGGAAGAACCGGGAAATTTGTCGCAATCAATTGCGCATCTATCCCTGGCGAACTTCTTGAAAGCGTGCTGTTTGGACATGAAAAAGGTGCGTTTACCGGTGCCAACAAGAGAACCATCGGAAAAGTTGAGCTTGCACAAGGCGGCACCCTTTTCCTTGATGAAATTGGCGACATGCCTCACGATCTCCAGGCAAAAATGCTCAGATTTCTTCAGGAGCGCGTGGTTGAACGCGTCGGTGGAAGTGAGCAGGTGCCTGTTGACGTGAGGATTGTTTGCGCAACGCACCGGGATTTGAAACAAATGATCGCGAGTGGCACCTTCCGCGAAGATCTTTACTTCAGATTAGGGGAGTACATCCTCGACATACCACCTTTGCGGGACAGGGGAGAGGACGTCATTCTTCTTGCCGACCATTTGCTTGATATTTACCGTGAAGACTTGGGCTTCGCAGATTTTGACACCGCAAAAGGATTCAGCATGGATGCATACAGCGCCATGATGAACTACACTTGGAGCGGTAATGTAAGGGAAATGCAAAACCGTATCCGACAAGCTATCATTAACTGTGAGACGACACTCATTAACGCTGAAACGCTTGGCATCCCTCTTCAGGATGGGGATATTATCATTCCAGAAAGCTGGTTTGTCAAAAACGATGATGATATCGAAACGCTTGCCGAAATTCGCGAGTACTACGAGTCCCGCGCGCTTTTTCAGGCGGTAAGGAAAGCCAACGGAAACATGACCGAAGCTGCACGCATCATGGATGTTGCACGGCCAACATTGTACACTCTGCTGGACAAGTATAACATGCGCAAAAAGAGCAGTTCATAAAAAACGCTCTAAACGCACCAAAAAGCCCGCTCAAGCGGGCTTTTTTTGTAAGCATATCCGACACAAACATCAAACGGATACGGGCGTGTCGAACCAGACAACAATTATGCCGCCTTCTTTTTCCTCATACCGACCGCACCTGCAACCAGAAGTGCAGCTAAAGCGCCGCCAACAGGCACGTTCTGCGGTGCATTAGGGTTCATCGCATTGATTTCAGGGTTGTTAATGGATGTCAGGCTCGTCCCCCCATCACTTACCAGGTAAACGCTGTAGTTTGCTGCGCTGAAATCAGTGGTGTAAGAGGCGCTGGACCAGTCGTTATAAATGTTGTAGTAATACTTGTAACTGCGGCTCGTGCTGGTACCTTTTTTGTTGTAATAATAGCCCGACATCAACACTTCGCTATCAGACAATGATTCAGCGTTGTCTTCATCATTGAGATAAAGGCCGTAACCTACGTAGTAATAGTTGGCGTTTGTGCCTGAACCCGTTGAGTAGTAACGATACCCCAACGTGTCACGCCACGTGTTACGAGCGCCCGTTGCGTAGTCTGAGCCACCTGTGTACCAGGCGTAACCGGAAGCATTGGTTGAGCCTTCATCGTTAAAATTAACGTTTACGTATACATGCTCCATCATTTGCTGCACTTCAGATGAAGTAGGTAAGCGCCAACCGTAAAACGCACCACCTTTTTGCGTTTCAGCCAGAACCTGATTGATGCTCATACCACGTGTGTTGCTCAGCCTTAGCCATTCAATGCCGGTATCAATATCAGTAATTATCTGACTGTCACCTTCCGTTTTCCAGTCTGTACGCAAAAGTTCAGCGCTGGCGGTTCCCATCAGAGTCAGGGATAGTGCGGCCGCGGTCAAAATCTTGGATAACATGTCAACATTCCCTTATTTGTCATTAAATGTAAACAACCAAAACAAAGCAATATGCGTTCCAATTTGGTGGGCTTGCAATAAAAAAGCCGCATGGCGGCTTAGTTTTGTGGCACGCCAGACAGTGGCCGCCGATCTTTGTGTTTTTTACCAAAGAAATGTTTGTACCCGACAGTGATACGGTTATCTTTATATTGGTATTCACGGCGTGTACTGTCTTTATTTATGTGCTGAAAGGCCAGGTACCACTCTGCTTTTGTGTTCAACTCATAGTGATAACTTACACGATAGAGACGATCAACCGTATCCCCCCGGTCAAAATTAAAACTGACATCTCTGTAGCGCCATAAATACTCTGTGCGGGAATGGCTGTTCATTCTCAAAGTACCAAGAAACTCACCATTAACAGCCCTTTCTTGAAAAGAAGACTCCATATCCTGAGTTAGCCTTGAGCGCAAAGAGAAGTCATGAGACCATTGGCTACGGGAAAAGGTCCACCGCATTTCGCCTTCTTTATTGAGCGTAATTCTGGACTGAAGCGGGTATCCCACGGTAACATTTGGAATGAGCGCCTCTCCGGGAGATAGCGTTACATCTCCAACTGGCGGCATTACGCAAAGGGAGCTGTCGAAATAGTACTGTCCCTCGTCATCGGGCTGGCAAATGTAAACGCCTTCGGTGGTAAATTCAGGCGTGATAAAAAAACGGGTTTCAAGCTGTTCCGAATAAGACATCTGCCATTGATGATGCTTTCCTGTGTAAGACAATGAACCCTGCTCTGAATCGCCGTAAAGGCGTTGTGTTCTATTGTAGAAAATCGACCATCTGTCAGCAAAAAACCATTTTGCATCGACACCCCAGGACTCCTCGTCGCGTACCTGATCCCAATTCTTAGTTACCTGTATATACGCGTTTTTCTGAGACTTAACCCAAGCCAATCCGACACCTACCATTCTATGCTGAACAGGATCAGATGCTAAGCCAAAGTTCCAGTTGTTCTTACTTTCGTATTCTGAAAAATTACCATTTACCGCTGCGTGCCAACCAGAATAAACAGGTATCCGGGCATTATAATCAACACCATAATTGTTAATCTGCCCCTGGTCTTCTCTTACCCTTTCGTGCAAATCTGCCCGCCACTCCCAACTCACAGGAAAAGCGCGATCATACTGACCCAAGCGCAATATTGCCGATCTCAGGTTGTAGCCGGAAGCTTGCGAAAAATTACCTTCTGCTTCAGGTAGAAGCTTTATGTCATTATGCTGTTCCGAGTAGCGGAAAGAGAAATCGAGCGGATGTATGTCCGGCAAGTCGTATCTCGTCCCCACTTGCCGCTTGTAGCGGACGAAAGGTCTCTCATCACTGTACATATCATCCACGAAGCTACCTTGAATAGTATCAAAAAGCTCATGGTAACGTGCAAAAGAGCCACTGATTGTCCAGTCGTCTCTCCACACATCAAGAGAACCATCCCACCGTATGTCATGGTAATCCAAAGCAAGATCTTCAGTGTCACTGTAATCATAGCGTCGCCAGTCATGAATGAGCGTGCTTTCAACTTTCTTGCTGGTGTATGCCAGACGGTTTTCCATAAACAGTGACGTAACCGTGTCCTGTCTTTCCAGCTCTTCATACTCTGAAGATATTGAAGACTGATGAAGGGCTACATCAACTGTCGGCGAAAAAACCCACTCCCCGGCATGAGTAGGGGCAGCGGCTCCTATCGCGCAAAGCACACAATAAAAAAGATACTTCATGGCTTAGAACCAGGCTTCAGGAATACGAATAACGTCACCTGGCATCAGGTCTACATTTGCTGTAAGGTCGGCATCTTCCATTAAGTCTTCGAGACGCAGAGGGTACGACTCCATTTTTCCGTTTACCATTCGGAACAGCTTGGCATCATTACCATCCGCATATACGTTCAACCCACCAACCGCTATCATGAGATCAAGCACAGTAAGCCCCTTGCGGTAAGCAAAAGAAGAAGGCTGCGTACCTTCCCCCAGAACTTTTACCCGCTCCCCCATGTAGCCGGATGCCGACTTTACCATAACGGTTATTTTGGGATTTTTAATAAATTTAGAAAGCTCTTCGGCTAAAGCAACTTCAAGCTCTGATGACGTCGTTCCCACAGCTTGAACGCTATCTGTTAGCGCCGTACTTATCTTACCGTCAGGTCTAACCTGATAGTCACCGGTTAAATCAGGGTTGCCCCAAACAAAAACAGATAACGTGTCCCCCGTTCCTATTCTGTAAACGTACTGGCCAGAATCGTCAATAGCTGGGGGAACCAGCGTTGATGAGGGCAGAGAAGGACTTGCACACCCTGTTAGCGTTGCTGCTACCATGGCCGCCATTATGATTTTGTTAAATTGAGAGGTCATTGCTATGCTCCTTGCGCAACCGTCATCCATGCTTTATTTTCTGGTGAGGCAACAATGGCCTCCGCCTCCATGATCATCTTTTCGACATGATGCTGTCTTGAGTGCCCGGAAACGTTTCGACGATAAGAAATCAAATTCTTTTTGTTAATAAGTTTTTTTTCTTCATCGCAGTGTACAGAAACTATACCACACAAAGCATCGAAAAGTGAAGTTTTTTCATCACCCCGCCAGACACCTTCGTAGTTTCGCGCGACAGAGTAAGTCTGACTGATTTCCGGCGTTTTTAAAAGCAGTGGTTTTTCTGAGGCAAGATATTCATAAAGCTTTCCCGGGACCTGATTATTAAACTTCTGATCCTGTATAAGAACAAGAGCGTCCGCGGAAAGCATGTTCCTCAGTGAAACAGTAAACGGCACCGGCTCAATGAACTTGACAACCTCTTCAATACCCAGTGTTTCCAGGGCATATTTATGTGTCTTTGACATTGATGCCCCTTGAAAAATGAGTTCAACATTGTCCTTGTTTATTGAGGGGTTCTCTTTTATTAATTTGGCGAGTGCTTCAAAAATAGGAACAGGATCTCGCCCGTCTTCGTAAAGCACTCCGGCATAATAAAGCGAGAGCTTTCCGGCGGAAAACGGCGTGTTAAAACTGCCTTCTCGCATTTCACAACGCGTCTTTTGCATTAAATCATCGTCGTAACCGTTCTCCATGACCTTAAACCCCTCAACACTCAACGGTTGGAAGTGCTCAACATAGAGATCTCTTATGCCTGGCGTCGCAAACGTCAGCAAGTTAGCGCCCGCCCTTACGCTGCCATCAATTTTCCGGTGCTGTTTATCGAGGTATCCCGTTCCTCTTCCGTGCATATACGGCATGGGATCTCTGTAGTCGGCAATCCAGCTGGCCCCTGACAAATCAGCGAGACGGCCGGCAATAACATGGGGGCTTGGTGTTGGAGAACTTGACCAGATTAAATCAGGTGGACACTTTTTTAATCTGGACTTGCCTGCGAAAATGGCAGATGGTATCCATGTCATACCCCAACGATCAGGTCGCACCATAGCGCCGAAATGTTTTCCACCCAGAGATAAATGTCGCATAACATCAAGGGCTGTCGTCCGAATAATTTTTCCATGAGGATTATCCAACAATAACCCATCAGGCAAATCCTGAATGTTAGGGTATGCATGCGGCTTAGCTGTAATAACATCAACATCCCAACCGGCTTTTAAAAAACCATTGTAGACCGAAATAATCCTTTGCACCGAAGCACCATTACTTGGTGGAAACTCAAACACCACCATCATCACTCTTTTGCGTTTCACGCGATTTCTCCAGCGATCTTTATTGTTGACAAAGCGCGCAGTAATGCTTGCTTTCTGAAAGGTAAGAACCGGGGGATTTTCATTGCGTCCACGTCTCTGTCAACTCCACCATCCGCTGTTGTATAGGCGAAGTGAAAACCCAGGCTTCTTACCATTTCTGCATGTTCATCTGTGAAATCGACACCGGGCTTTCCGTTGGGATAACAGAACAGCGAGGGAGCAACGCCAGTTATCGAGGTGAGGATTTCATGACTTTTTTGTATTTGTTTTTTCGCCTCGCTATCAGACACAGTCGTAAGTATCGCGTGGTCATGGGTGTGTGCACCAAGACTTATTAAAGGGTGCCTGCTCAGCGTAAGAATGTCTCTTTCATTAAGCATCAGGCTTGGCAGATCTTCTTCGGCAATCTCCCACCTCCGCATCAGTGAAGAAATCTCCGAATCACGCTCTTCAACAGGGAGGCGTTTCCAGTCGGCCATTAGTTGCTGTGTTATAGCAACCCGCTGCCGGCGTTTTCCCTGATAACTGAAAGGACTATTAAGGAGGTGTTCGCTTGATGCTATTTTTAACGTTTCAACAATCCGGTCCTGCCACAGGATACCTTCGTGAACACCTGCTGTGGCAACGAATATTGTCGCGGGGGCATTAAATGATTCCAGGACAGGTAGAGCAAGAAGATTGTCCTTGTAACCATCATCAAACGCGATACCAAGGGGCGGCTTTCCCGACGACGTAGGGAGGGTTATTTCTGATAATGGGACGAATTCAAAATTTGGCTTAAGCGCAGCAAGTAAGTTTGCAAAGTCGTTACTGTTTATATCATCAGGATAGAATGCATCATTGCGTTCAAGTATTCGATGAAAATAGAGTATCGCACCCCGCCCCTGAGGGTTAAAACGTTCTTTTACAAAACGACCTAAATGACCGGAAATTGATGATAAAAAAGACATAACACTCCTTGTTATTTTCTTCATCCTTGAAGTTGTCAGTAATATAACACGTTTTGTAATAAAAAATAGCGTTTATACTGTTTTTTGACAGAACGGATATGATATATTTGCCCCTGTTAATACAAGGATGATTTTCATGGATGAAATTAAAGTAACAGGAAGTATTCGCCTTGAGCGTTACAATAAAAAAAATATGGCCCATTTTGACAAATGGAACGATTTTGCAAAAAAACACCCCGACGGTCACCATCATACCTCCCATTACATAAGTGCAATCAGTCGCGCTTTTGGGCACGATGAAGCAAGCGTCATGGCAATTGATGATGCCGACAATGTTGTTGGCATACTTCCTCTTACAGGCATAAAGAGCTTTGTTTTCGGGAAACAGTTAACATCTATACCATTCTTCAATTATGGTGGACCGCTGGCCGTTTCTGCTGAAGTTGAGAACCTGCTTTTCAACTATGCTGTCAGTTACGCAAAAAAGCACAACTATGACAGTGTTGAATTACGCTCCCTGAACCCCCTTCCTGATGATGGGATGAAAAAAGATAACTGGTTCACCCACCAGCACAAAGCAGTCATGCTGCTTGAGCTTCCTGATGATATTCGCGCCATTGGTGCTGGCAACGCAAAGAAAAGAGCGAAACTTCGCTCCCAGGCCGGTCTCGCACAAAGAAAATGCGAGGAAGAGGGGAGCCAGCTTCACGTCGCATTTGGCGGGGATGAATTAATTGACGGGTTTTACACGGTTTTCAGTCAGCACATGAGGGATCTGGGAACCCCCGTATATGGAAAAAAGTTCTTTCAACACATTTATGAGAACATCCCCTCATCACTTTGTGTTGTCTATCTGAATGACAAACCGGTATCGTGCGGGTGGCTTTTCAAACATGAGCACCATGACAGAGTGAGCATTCCATGGGCAAGCACGCTCCGTGAAGCAAATGGCTATTCGATGAACACATTCATGTATTACAAAATACTGGAACACTGCATCCTTGCCGGCACAAAAACTTTTGATTTCGGGCGCTCAACCATTGATGCCGGGACGTATAAATTCAAGGCTCAATGGGGAGCCGTTCCCACTATCTGCCAATGGCATGGCTACCGTATTGATGGTAGTAAGCCAGAGCCAAGACTTGCGACAGATCAAGGTAAAATGGGGCTGCTTGTCAACACTTGGAAAAAGCTACCACTCCCTGTGGCCAACTTGCTCGGTCCTCACATTATAAAAAATATTGCATAAACAGAAAACGCGGCCTAAGCCGCGTTTTCTTTGTCCATTGATGCAAACACAACAAATAGCATCGTTATCCCCGGGAGCGCTGACATTAACCACCTGGCTACTTCAGGAAGAGTGAAACCTGAAGGAGTGAACGTTGTCGTTACAAGGGGGACTGCGGTCGATGACAAAACCGTCAAAACCGCTACCTGCCAACGGACATCCTTCAGGCGAAAACCGGACAAATACCGGTAAACACCAAGTGCGATACTAACAAATAAAAAAAACATAATGAGCTCACCGTAAAACGGCAAGTTAAGCGCTCCCGCCTCGTTCATAATGGCGGGCAAGTTGACAACAAAAAGAAAAAGTGTCGCCGCCACTAAAGTGCCCAAACCTCCGCTTTTCATTTCATCCTCGCGCTACGAAATCCTGCGACAAGAAACAGAAGAACACATGATACGAAACCTACCGAGCCGCCCCCGCCTTTCTTCGCATCATTGACAGCGGTAACAGTGATCGTATACGTTTGAACAACAATGTACCCGGATGTGTCTTTCAGTGTCACCTGAACTCTGTGACCGCCCGCATCGCTATTCTCAGGTGTCCCCGACAAAGTATTGGTTGACGCATCCCAATTTAACCACACTGGCTTCACTGGCACGGAAACGATGAGTCCGCCGGCTTCAGTCTCTTCATCATCAACCCTTACCTGATAAACATAGGCTTCCCCCGCCTTCGCATTTTCTTCAGGTTTACTGATAAACAAGGGGGGTTCTTCTTTTTGGACAACATCAAAACTGGCAGACACCTCCACGGGCTCCGCGCTATCGTCCAGGCTGTCAGTTAAAATCCATGATATGGTGTGTTCACCAACATCACGTTGTGACGGCGTAAGCGTAAGCGTTTTTTTGCTTTCTTCCCAAAAAAACCACCCCTCACTTTCACCGGATAATACAAGCGAAACCTCGTCTTCAAGCCGGTTGTCAAAACTAAAAGTAAACGAGTAAACCTCATCCTCCATTACAGGGATCTTGTTTAACGCTTCGATAAGGGTATCCAAAGGAGCTGGGCCATCTATTCCCAGCATTTCAAATAACACTGGCTCAAATACCATCAGCCTGTATCCACCAAGCGTAACGGTAAACACTGCATCATACGGCGTTTCATTGCCTGCATTATCTCTTAGCACTAAAGGTAGCACCGTTTCACCCACATCGTCGTTTTCAGGGGACAGTGACAACGTGTACGGTTCTTCGTTTTCATTCAACAGGAACCAGTCAGGATAAAGCGAGAGTTCAAGCTCTATCTCACCATATGCCGTTTCTTCGTCCTGATACCATAACGGGACGCTGAATTCACTTCCCGATGGTAAGCTTGCACCCACGCCCCGCAACAACACTGGTGAATCATCAATATTCAACCGGTCATACACGTCGAGATAGGTGCGACTTTCACTTCTATACAGACTGACTGCATAAAACCCCATAGGATCAATGTAGGCATCCCCTCTCTCCAAAACGTCATTTTCAGCACCAATATGCAATGAGTTTCTGAGCCCATTATTACTGTAAACAGCATTGTACCATCGTGGCACGGAGGTTTCGGCACCATCATTTTCCGAAACCAAATCTCCGGCATAAGAAACCACGCTCAGTTCACCAACTGCTAAGCCGGCCAACAAGGATTGGTCGATACGATCACCTGTTTCCTGAATGCCTGGCGTTACAGGTAAATACGTCACACGGTCTTTAAACCTCGCCTCGACGCCATTATCCTTTTTGCAAAACCACAGTGCATACTCTGTGCCGGGAGAAAAAACGCAAGCATCTGAATCGTTGACTTCACTGCTTTCCACAGATACAGATCCTTCGGAAAGAGTCAGAGTGTGAAGCTTGCCGTCTTTGTTAACACCTAACCACGAAACTGCCTCATCACGCAGCTCCGGCGTGGCATCAGGATCGTCCCAACTATAAATTGGCGCGCTGTAGTGTTTGTATTGACTGCTTGAAAAAGGCGGAGGCAGTACAAATTTACTTTCTTCTTCGAAAATGGGGGTCATCACCGACACATTCCCGCACCCATCATCAAGCATTACCCCTTCCTTACGAGACAGTAACACGGGACCCCGGCCACCTTCACACTGAAATAACTCCACAATACCTTCGTTTCCCCGAAGATTGTCAAGCTTACCGTTCCAGTCATGACCTGAGAGCGAAAATCCCATGTCGGTGCACTGTTCTTCTTCGGTGCATGAATAGAGTTTGTTAAGCGTGTAGTACCCATAGATGTCATGCGTAGACGAAATGGGTTTGACACGATTAACCACAGAGCGGGAAAGGGATTCGGTGGGGGTTACTTTCCTGTCTTTCAGGGAAAAACCATTTTCGTCACGAGAGAAAAGGTGATAGGTGAGACGATCACCACCCGTTATTATAACAAACCGGTTAGCGTCCCCAGGTACAAGCTGCATGCTGTCCAGATCGTGTTCCATCAGCGCCGAGGGTAAAACTGTTGTGCGGTGCGTTTTACCCCAAACAGGGGTAAGGAATGTGCATAACGTGCAAAAAAACAAAAACAATCTCATTAATATCACCCTAAAAAGTCGCAATTCCATTTTCCTGACACAGCGTGACAAATGATTTTTGCGATAATTATATCTATCAGTAACGTTTTATAATGTTACATCTATTTCCACGATATTTCAATGACCACCACATCTTAATCTTTGCGGCCAAAGCAATCATTTTCCCTGATAACACCGTCGAGTTAAACCATACCCCTCTGCCATAAACGGTGTTTTTATCACGCATTTGTGATTTATATCTGGCATCGCCGGCCATAAAATCATAAACATCAACCTGACCTTCTTTCAGTAAAAAATCGTAAACTGAAACATGCAACCAGGTTCCTATATGCCAATGGTTACCGGATTCAGGCTTCAATGCAGAAAGGTAATAGCCCGCCCACCTGTGTGAGGTAATGATAACGTGAACACCAACGACCTCTCCGCCCGCTTTCGCAATGAAAACACGCATCCTATAGTCACCGCACAATTCACTCCATCCTTTCAGGCAAGCATTGAACTTTTCGTTTAAAAATCCACTGGGGGTATCGGTGGCCTCCCACTTTTGTATGTGCCAAGGCGCAGCATCATACAAAACCTGCCTTTTATTTTCCGGAGAGATAACCTCCTGCAACTCAATATCCCCCCATTTGTTTTTTGCATAGCGCTCTGTCTGCCTGCACTGCCGGCTAATCGACGAAGACCATTTCTTCCCCTGAACAATGTTAATCTCTCCGCCGTCTTCAATGTTTTCAGCCAAGACCTGATAGCCGAACGGTGCAGAAACCGACCACTCTTTAAGCCATGACAGCGGAACAACTTCTGTTGTCATAATATGAGCGTTCAATTTGATTTGAGTCTGAGCAAGCCACCAACCTACGGCACCTTTTGCGTCATCCCTGCACACCGGATGGACATACTCTGGCCAGCACTGATCCAGTTTTGAATTTTGCGTTCGCAACAATGAAATGGAGATGAGAGGAATAAATCTAAATACTGCTATACGCTTAACACCAAAAAGTGTTACTCCTGCAAGCTTGCCCTCTCCATCAAGGAGAACACTTATCGCCATCAGGGTTTTTTCTGGCATCGTGGAAAGCCATTGCCTGACGTGCGACGATGATGAAAAAAAGGTCGCCGGGGGCGTACCGTTTTCGAAGATTTGCCATGAACGCCAAAGATTTTCATCTTCCAACAATGCAACAGCAGACAGCGTTGTTACGCAAACTTCAAAATCACCCTTAACCATGACAACATCCTTGTTAACAAAAAAGCGCCAAAAATGGCGCTTTCATTCTACTTTATTTTGCTTTGAATTGCCAGACTACAGGCTAACATTGGCCACAATGGTGACAGCTACCCCAAGCTGTAACACCGCCCTCATGGCTGCACCACCGATAGACACAGGTGATAACCTGAAAACCTTTAGCAACAAAGGCTCTATGAACATGATGTAGCCCATGAAAAAGGCGATCTGTATACCAAACACCTTAAAGAAATAAGGGATGTCTTTTGCGTAGCTTGCAAAGTCCCCCGCGATACCGTTTTTCACAAAAAGGCTCACACAAACCAGCATCACTGCAACAATGATCCCAGAAGGAATATCACCTTTCTCAATCTCAGACTTCGCACTGTGAGAGGGGTGAATAACATACTCAAGCATGTAGCTAAACAGTATAAACACGAGCTGACCAAGAAGGAAAAACACCCATGAAGAAAGAATGTGACCTTCTCCAAGCAACGAGCCGAAGGCTACAAACCCCGTTGACAGCAAGATCCCACCTTCAACAATGCCGACGGCAACGTTGTTTTTAATCACCGCATCATCGTTCTTAACGCCGGATAAAATAAGAATATCGACGCTTCGAAGGGCTGTGAAAACGAAAGCAAAGAGAGAAACCACTCCCAGGATCACTTCCATAAATGGACCCGTGCCAAGCATTGCCCCCCAACTACCAAGTGCATCATGTTGCTCGGCAAGGTTTTGAGACAAAGCCAGCCCGCCGAGAATAAATGCGGCATAAAGTCCTATCCGACGAATAATGAAAGCCGGCGTACACCACACGCTGTCGAACGCCGCGGTTTTGCACGCACTCCCAAGTCGCCAGTTAGCCAGGTTGTGAGCAATTAACACTAACGCCAGTGGAAACAACACCGACAACAATGTGTTATGAATCATAATTTCCATAAATCCCCCTTACTTCCCTTTACCAGGACCACGATTACGGTACGAAGCACCCGCACCTTTAACACCGGTATTTTTGGCCTTGGTAATACTGGACTGCATTGGCGATGACATTGATGTTACGCCGTAGCTGTTTGTCCACGAATGGTTGCTTCTGCGTGCCGGCGGAATATAATTCCCCATACTTGCCATGTATTCACGGTGACGGCGTCGGTCATAGGCGTCATCGGTCAGATCATCAAAGATTGAATAAACCAGAAACCACTGCCAAACATCAAGGCCGGTAGTCTGATCTTTTTGCCATGAGCCATATTTTTCATTGCCTACAAAAGCAGCACCTGGCGATTGTGGGCGGTCTATAGCCTGATCCTCAAACTTACCATAAGGCTTGGAGAACACCTCTTTTCCCTCTGCATTTTTGAGAGCAAGATACGTTTTTCTGTCGACGTTTTCCTCTACCAACGTCACTTCGCCATCTTCGATGATCATGTACTCGTGAACGTATTCCGATTCCGCATCTTCAAGCCAAATATCAACCCTGTCATCCCCGTTAGGGAAAGCATTATTGATTTTATTACCTGTTGCTTTTTGCAGAGCACTATCACTTCTAGCGCTACTCAATCTCATTTCACGCCCGCTACCATAGTCTCGCTGCAACTGGGTAAGCATCGCATAACTCACCTCCGTCACCGGGAAGTTCAGAGTTGTTTCAGTAGGGTAGTCATAGTACTCATCCCATGAAACGCCAGAGACTGCTACGGCATGATACTCAGACATACCTTCCAGCACCTTGCTGTATGATTTGTAAAGTTGTCCAATCATCCGGACATAATCTTCAGCAAGAGACAACGGAAAACCGCTTTCCACCTTCATTTCTGAATACTTCGCAGCAAACGCCTCAATGTCTTCACTATCAACGCCACTGACACCTTTATCGAAAAATGCAGCCAGCGCTTTGTAACCACTGTCGAAGCGATCAAGGTTGGCCCCAAATTCTTTCAGCCTCAAAATCTGGTGAGGATGATCAACTTTAGCTTTGGCGATCAGTTCACGAACTTCTTTAGACTTGGCATCATACTTCGCTTTTGATGCCATTAAGGATTTTTTCTGCTCAGGCATCTTTTCGATGAGATCGGCGTAGAACTTGTAGCGCTTTTCCCATTTACTTAAATCCATTCGCCAGCGTGCTATTTCACGATTAAGTTCGTCGATTGCACGCCTCGCTTTGGCTTTATTAGCATCGCTGTTCTCAAGTTTCTCCATTGCGCGAATGGCCCGGGCCTGAGCGTGAATGGAAGCAACCCGGTCAGCAACAGCCTTTTCGCGCTTCAACATGTCATCAGAGGCCAACAGGCTTTTGTACAAATCAGAGTCGTTGGCTGACACAATCCGATTCTTGATGCGCTGAGATTGTTTAGTGTAGCTTTTTGACGCAATCTCTTTTTCAACAACCTCAAGAACTTTTTCAACATCACCAATAGGAGAACATGCAATTACAAACATGACCCCCAAACAAAGCAGTCCCTGCTTAATCGCCTTCATGAGCAATCACCTCTATTTGTTTGACGCTCACCTCTTTGTAAGTGTAAGCGCGCCCATTATCACCATCCCAGATTTCCACACCCAGGAGAGTGCCGTGGTCATCTTCGTAATCCAACATAACAACATTTTCTTCGCCGTGCTTGCCGTCAAAAACAGCATAGCAGGTCTCATCAAGATAAAAGGTGCCATCACCGAGGCCGCTCACCTCAATCTGCTTCACAGAGGGACCGGGCGAAGGAGAGATCCTGCCTTCTGCTACCTTTTCCAGTGTTAAATAGGCAGAGAGTCCATCATCGTCTTCAACTTCAAGAAAAACAATTTCAAAGGTGGATAAATTCCGAAGTTGGTACTCTTTCCAGGTGAACTTCTTTTTCACACCTTTTTTGTTAGTTTCGGTGTAAAGAAAGCTGTCTTCAACCACGAATTGTTGCCCACCAATGGCCAAAGCAGATCCTGTTTTAAGCTCCATCAGGACACTGTTTGTCAAACCGCGAACCGGGGGAGCGATGGTGTTTATCAGAGTGAGTTTTTCACGTAAATCCATGGATACGCTCCTTATGCCTGAGCAAGAGATTCGGAAGATGACATGTCATCACCGGTCTGCATCACCAAACCTTTAAACTTGTCGTTCATGCTTTCAAGCTTTGTTGTCATTTCGCGTGAAGCGACAGTTGCATTACGCTGAGCCTCACGGGTTTTATTTACCGCATTTTCCAGACGGGTGTACGACTCTTCAAGCTTGTCCATTGCGAGCACCGGGTTATTGTAGAGATCGGCAACGGTTTCTGCGTTATCTTCAACCAGCTTGGCATTTTCAAGCATGGCTTCACTAAGTGCACCCTGCGTTCTCTCAACCTGCTTGGCAATTTGCTGCTGTTGCGTTATTGCGGAGTTGATCATGATTGCATTGTTGAGAACAACAGGGCCGACTTGCAACAGTGAGTCGATTGACTGTGAAAGTTGTTCCTGCACATTAAATGTCTGATCGATCGAAATGAAAAATTGAAATATTGCAGTCTTAATTGTCGCCAGATCACGCAGCTTCCTGGCCACTTTATTTTGCGCTTTTTCGTATTTTTGCTTTGTCTGCATATCAGCATCGCTAATATCCATTGCGTCCAGCTTTTCCTGTGTCACATAAGCAATTGCCATGTCACGTTCAACCTGGCCGTAGGTTGCCATCAATGACTGGTATTGGGACTCAAGCTCAATCATCTTCAACAACAAGGCTTCTTTTCCGCCACGTAGGTTATCAAAAATCGTTGTAACCTTACCCGATTCAGACTGGAACTTCTCCACATACCCCCGCATTACATAACGGCGCAACGCCGGAAACGGAATTTTGTACAGCCAATTCTTTTTGACAGAGTTCGGATTTAGCTCTGTCGTCATAATGGTGGCGTCATTCAAAAGCTTTGCCAAAGGCGAGTCTTGCGCCAAACTTGGCAACGCATCATTCACGGCTGTTTGCATGTGTTCATTTGTGCCCGCAGCCCGACGAATAGACTCCGCACCGATCTTGTCCAGCTCCATTGAAAGCGATGGACCACCGTTTGATGATTCGATGACAGCTATCACTTTATCAGATTCTGAAATCACCTCAGGCTGAAGCGCAAGCGTGTCGATTTTTTTCTGGGTGTCCGAATCAAGCTGGACCTTATTTGATGTTGACATTGTATAAATACCTCTTAAAAGTTGCCAGAAAAACGCAGTTCCATAAAGCGGCTCTGTGTTTTAAACGCGGTGAAATTTTTATCACGGATTGCTGACAGAATGTTGTCAATCTCTGTGTTTAATTGCTCAAGGCTGGACTCGAACATTTTACGATTCCCTTCTTCCTTCATTGCGCCGGCAAGTTGTGCATATTTTGACACGTACTCTGGCAGATGTTTCTTAATGAGACGTTCGAAATCACCAGGCACTGTGTGAAGTTGCTCGTGCTCTGCGCTTGTCACCATCATAAGCGCTTCATGAACCTCAACACACTTCCCGATTGTTACATCAATATTGGTCAATTGAGATACGCCAGAAAGGCGTGACGTTTTGGCTACTGCGACAATCGCAGACTCGCGCTCAGCGACCGGGTCATAGGCGGCAGCAGCCTTAGCCTCCTGCGCCCTCAAGTTGTCATTCTCTGCCTCTTTTCTTTCGAAGTGCTTATACACCACAAAACCAATCAAACACGCAGCAACCAATGCTAAAACAATCCAGATCATTGCCATTTTACTTTTCCGCCTTATTGTTTAAATTAAAATTCAATTTCAAGTCCTGCACTTGCGGACTTTTCCCTGCTTGCCGGACAATTTCACAAGCAAAGACCTCTCCCGGTGAAAACCATTCGGCTAACAACGCAACGGCGTCTTCCGGTTTTGAATCCCCACACATGAAGATATCAACAGCTGCGTACCCCTCTTCTGGCCATGTATGTATGCTCATGTGAGATTCAGCAAGAATTGCCACACCGGTAAAGCCGGCTTCAGACATACCTTCGGATTTAAACGAATGCATATTTATATCAAGCACCTTCGCACCTGCCACTCTGGCAGCTTCGCGAAACTTATCGGTAGCTGAAACGTGATCAGTCAGATTGATAGCCCCATTCATCTCGACGATACAATGACGCCCCTTTGCTGGCACTTCCATCATATTACTCAACTTTCCATGACTCATTATTGTAAATCCTTACCAGATCCGGACTCATTAGTGTGTTAATTCCGATTTCAGGAAATTTCGTTAATTCATTTTTCGAAAAAACAAAGGTTGATGCCGCAAGCTCGTCGGTGACGTACTGTGTATCAATCCGTAACCCACCGAATTCAATCTCACCTTTTGATGCCACCCACCATCCCCACTCTCCAAACGAAGGGATGTTGTGTTTATATGGGCGAACATTCATTCCCGACGCTTCAAGCGTATTCCCAATCATAATGAACGCCTTGGGTGAATGAAACGGAGATGTCGCCTGCGTTACTAATACGCCATCATCTTTCATCAAAGCCTGCACTCGTTGGTAAAACTGTTTGGTGTACATTTTGTTAAGCCCCAACGAGTAAGGGTCTGGCAAATCGATAACAATCATATCATATTTGGCCGGCGCTTGATTTTGAACGTAAGCATTAATGTAATTACTTGCGTCAGAATAAAAAACACGGTTCCCCTCGCGGCTTCTTATCGTTCTCATTTTTGAGCGCAGTTCTGAATAGTCTCCGCCATCAATCTCTTCGAAGTCCGAAAAGGCATTGTCGTTGAGTTTCGTTAACGTTGCATTGGTTTTTGACCAGTGAAACATTTCCTTGTCGAGCTCAATAAGATCGATATTGATACCGTCATACCGCTTAAGCTCCCTTACCGCAAGCCCATCACCTCCACCAAGCACAAGGACACGCTCCGGCACCTGTTTAAGCATCCCTGCTGGGACGTGAACAAGCAGCTCGTGGTAACGAATTTCATCTGTTGATGAAAATTGAGTACTGTTGTTAATGTAAAGCCGGGTGTCAGAGTTGGTCACATTGTGAGTTAACGTCAAGTTCTGGTATGGTGTTTTTTTGCTTGCAATGATGGGGTCCGGGAACATTTTCTGTTCCACAATCCGGCTCCATTCAACCACATTATTAAAACTCCAAAACAGCACAGCCACAGAGGAAAATATGACTGCAAACCCCAATTTACTGTGTGACAACCACTTGCCTTTGTTAAAGTACATGTAAGTCATCACGGCCACACAAAGATTAAGCGCAGCAAGGACGAATCCTATTTGGATGATATCCATTTTGGGCAACAAAAGATAAACCCAAAAGAAGGCCCCTACCAGCGCACCAAAATAGTCCGCAGCAAAAACAATCGACAGATTATCCTTCAGATTGCACGTGTACCTGGCGTTAGCCCGGGTAATAAAAGGGATTTCAAAACCTACAAGAAAACCGATACTCATTACCATAAAATAATAAACAAGCTGGAAGTGATCCGGGAGATAACTAAAGGCTGCATATACCGCTATCGGCGACAGCGCAGTAAGTATGGCAAGAGAAATTTCAAGGTAGACGAATTTATCTATCAACTTGTCGTCTGACACAAAGCGCTGGGCCCATCCACCAAGACCCATCATCCCCATCATTAACGCGATGGTCAGGGAAAAGGATTCTATTTGCGACCCCATAAGATAAGAGGATACCGTTGATAATACATACTCGGCAACCATGCCTGACGCGCCAGTCATAAACATCGAAAGGGTCATGAGCGCGATGTTTACAGAACCGGAGGTGTTTTTTGATGACGTAATGTTGCTCACGAAAATCCCTTTAAAATAACAACGTTTTTGTGGTTTGTTGGGCAATCATACGTTAAACAGTCAGGGGCGTCAATGCTTAACCGTAGGAAAAAAAGGCATTATGGGCATTTTTTCGCAAGCCCTGTGACAGCGCAAACCGTCTGTGATATCATTAAGCGGGCTTTGAGCCAACAACAAAATATATAAAATATTCATGGATGAATCTTAAATGACAAAGGAATGCGTTGTTCACTTAACACAGTCTTTCGGGTGTGGCGGGCTTGAAAGAGTAATTGCCAATCTTATCTCTCACCCTGACTCCCAGAGAGTAAACCATGTCGTCGTGTCTCTGAGTGACGATACGAGTTTCAAATATGCACTACCTGACAACGTAGATGTTGTAAGTGTAAACAAAAAACCGGGCAAGGATTTCGGGGCGCATTTCAGAATATTTAAACTGCTAAAAAAATATAGAGCAGCCACGCTCCATACCTACAACTTCGGCACAATTGAATACCATCTGATAGCCAAGCTCGCAGGCGTGAGAAAACATGTTCACGCAGACCACGGGTTAGGCGGCGATCATCCTGAAGGTAAAAATGCGAAGCATAACGCATTCAGGCGACTCATAAGCCACATCATCGACAATTACATTGTTGTGTCTGACGATTTGAAAAAATGGGTTACAGAGGTTGTCGGGGTAAACAAAGAAAAGGTCAGGTTCGTCTTCAATGGCGTTGAGATCCACCCTCACGAAGCACCAAAGCCGAGACACCGGAAGCAACTCAATACGGTAATAGTTGGACGCCTGGCAAAAGTGAAAAACCACATCCGCCTGATTGAAGCGTTGAGTCACATTGAAAGAACGCACCCTGAGCTCACTGTCAACTGCACAATTGTTGGTGAAGGCGCGGAAAGGGGCGCTATCGAACAGGCTCTCAAGTCAAAGCTTACACATCCTAACCGGGTAACATTAGCTGGTCACCAAAGCGATGTTAACACATTCATCAGGAAAGCTGACGCACTAATACTGAGCTCCGATTATGAAGCAATGCCAATGACAGTTCTCGAAGCAATGAGCCTGTCAACACCGGTTGTCTGCCCCAAGGTGGGTGGCGTTGAAGATTTCATCACAATAAATGAAGCTATTCTTACAGAAAAACACGATGCGCAATCTCTCGCGGAAGGCATTATTAAATTAACATCAATGCCCTATGATGATGAAGTCGCCATGGTTGAACGAGCGCATCAAAAAGTAAGTCGTGAATACGGCCTCGACAAGATGGTTAAAACCTACACGGATATGTACACCAATTAAATGGCACATTTTTTGATTGCGGTTCCTCTTGGGGAAAGGGACTTCGCATTGCTGCATTGAATACACCCGGGAACTGTAAGATTTTCCGTCGTTCACCATTCATCAAGTTGCAAACGTCGTTCTCTTTATCAATTTTGACATGGAGAAAACCCAATGAAGCGCACCATCATTGCAATCAGTGCTGCCTTATCTATTGGCCTCGCAATTCCCGCGCAGGCTGAATTGTTGGAGGCTGACTGGCAAAACGAGGGAGACGGCAACGCCGTTCTCGACACTTCCACTAACCTTGAGTGGCTCGATCTCGGACTTACCGACAACATGAGCTACAACACCACGGTTTCTCTACTGGACGGCGCTCTTGCCGACTGGAGACTACCAACTTTCAATGAAGTTCAAACGTTATTTTACAGCTTTTTCCCGAGCTACACAGATAGCGATCTGAATGGTTACGAAGACACATCAGGCGGCACACTTTTATCCAACGCAACACTTTTCTATTCCTTATTCAACACCAGCGGTGCTGACGCATGGACATATGGACTGGTTGATGATGGTGGCGTGATGAAAATGAGCGGCATTTACTACAGCGGAAGTGCAGCAAGGATTTTCAATACCACCGCGCCCGCGGGGGCAGCAGATGCAAGCAATGCACAGTATTCAACATATCTTGTCCGCAACAGTGTAAACGCGCCGGATCCTGAAGAACCGGTCACACCTGAAGAACCCCAAGAACCAGAAACGCCAGTGACAGAGCCTGCTGATGTGCCAGCCCCACTCTCCATTGCCGGCCTTGCTCTTGGTATTGCGGCCTGGCGATACCGCAGACAGGCATAAGCCAAAACAAAAAAAGCGCCTCGGCGCTTTTTTTATAATAACAAATTGCAACAAAATGCAACTTAAGGTAAACTCTGTTCATGTTTTTTTAGAGGGAACCACATGTTTGTCCGCAAAGTATTAAGGCAGGCTTGGGTGCATTTACTTCAAGCTAAATTAAGGCACCTTTTTGCCATCGCAACCTCCCATTTCGCAATGTCTTACGTTGTGTTTAAGATCCTCAACGAAAGCGAAATCACAAGTTCATTAACGCACTACTTATATTTTTGGGTAGTCACAAGCTCCACTGTGGGGTATGGCGACGCATCTCCGGTCACAGATGGCGGGAAATTGTTTACAGCTCTATTTCTTATCCCGACAGCACTTCTTATTTTCACCTTAATATTGGGTAAGATGGGACAACTTATCGCAACACAAATGAGAAAAAGGATCACCGGAATGAAAGACTACCGAGACTTTAAAAACCACATTTTAATTATGGGGTATCACCCTAACCGTACCGCTGAAATAATTGATCTCATCCTCGCGGATAAAAAACGAAAACCCAGAGAGATAATCGTAGTTACAGACCAGGAAATAGAACATCCATTTATGGACAATGGGCTCATCCATTTTTGCCGCCTAAACTCCATGATCGAAGCACGAGACCTGCAAAGAATTAATCTTTCTGGCGCATCATCTATTATTGTCGACGGTAAAGACGACAACGCCTCTTATGTTAACGCAACACGTTACGCTCACCTTAATACTGATGCAAAAATTGTTGTCAGCATCCGAGACAACACGATGGCCAAACATCTCGAAGATGCATTTCACAACATTGACGTCATCACTGACAGCACTGAAGAATTGATTGTAAGAAGTATGCAAGATCATGGAAGTAATCGCGTTATACTTCAAATGCTAATGGCCGGCCAGGGTGACACGCTTCACGCTACGCAAATCAAATTACCCCGCCCTTTTCGCATTGAAGAGTTGTCCGGACTAATTAAAAAGAGTCATGGTACGTTGATTGGCTTTGCTTCTGACACCAAAGGTGAAGACTTGAAACTCAATCCGTCGGGTGACTTGGTTGTTGAAAAAGAAAGTATAGTTCTGTACTACCTTTCCGAATCAAGAATTGACGCTGAAGAGCTGTTTTAAAAACCCATACCCAACCTTGTGATACAATGCATTTTTATCATTACAGGGAATAATTATGCTTGGTGCTATATGCGGAGACATTATAGGCTCAACAAGGGAAGGCAGGAAAAGTATTTTTAATGACCATGGCGAAATTGTCGCCATGGAAAAAGATGCCACAATAACGCCACTGGAGCAACCTGAAAAAATCATTCACGAAAGTCTGACGTTTACGGACGACACCGTCCTGACGTTTGCGACAGATAAGGTGATGCGCAATAGTAGCATCTCTCCTGAAAGCTTTGCCGATACGTATGCGAATTTTTACGACATGCATGGGCCTCAAAAGAACAACTTTTATTTAGGCCCAGGCATAGGCTACGGATTGAAATTCAGTCAGTGGGCTCATGAATGGGTACATGGAGAAAAACGTCCGGGCTATTTCAGTCGCGGAAATGGCTCAGCCATGCGAGTATCACCTGTAGCCTACCACAGCAAAAGCCTCCTTGATGTAATCAACATTTCTGCCAATAGCGCTCAGTGCACACACAACCACCCTGAAGGCATTTTCTTTGCCCAAATCACCGCCATTTCTGTTTGGGCTGCAATACAAGGTGCGAATGCAAAAGAAATACGCGAACTCTTATTTTCTTTCTCGCCGGATACCGAATCGTTCTTCAATAAGACGGAAGACAGCCTCATTAAACACGCTTACTTCTCTGCACTTGCCTCTGATTCCGTGCCCATCGCGATATGGGCAGCTCTCGAAGGTCCCGATTTTGAGTCTGTCATGGTCAGATGCCTTAAGATAGGGGCGGACACTGACACTATCGCCTGTATCGCGGGCTCTATTGCAGAACCTTTATGGGGGTTGCCTCAGCCTATCGCCACACAGTCTCTCGATATATTGAAAGCAGATGGGCCATTTTTGTATAACGAGTATGAAATGAGTGTGACAGGTAAATATGATCAGGAACGTCAGGAACCATGGTCGCCATATAAAAACTGGCTCAGTTCAGACGATTTCACAAAAAAATCAGCAAAGATACCCCCCCGGTTCTTAGGTGGGATTAAGAACTGGTTTACGAACCTTCGCCAAGACTCTGGGATATAAGACCGCTCAAATTAATGCGTTCAAACCTGATCATCAGTTTTGAACCA
>CEQE01148926.1_pt1 | contig 132061 bp, 161 predicted proteins | sample 356201 | NCBI WGS metagenome assembly CEQE01 (sample SAMEA2619970, study PRJEB7988) | marine metagenome | biome: marine biome (ENVO:00000447); feature: mesopelagic zone (ENVO:00000213) & marine oxygen minimum zone (ENVO:01000065); material: "saline water (ENVO:00002010), including plankton...
GGAAGAGCGCCTAAAAATACATTTAGAAGAACGAGCCGTAAGCTCTTCAGGGGGGAGTACCGTTGGAAGACCATGAGCACAGTGCATTCATTTACATTATACAATCCGAATCGTGTCCTGATTGGGTAAAAATTGGTTTTTCGAAAGATGTTAAACGTAGAATACAGACTTTTAATACAGCTGTACCACTACCGTATAGAGCGTTAGCTGCATGGTCTGTTGACAAGCATCGCCTCGCTGAAAATCTCATACATGAATGTTTGAGAGAATTTCGATCGCCCACTGGGAATGAGCATTTTCAGCTTCGTACTGATTTGGAGCATGAAAGATACTTAGATGATGATGGATTCTATTATGAAGGGACAATAAGTCACAGGCATGAATTAATAGACTATATAGAGCAAAAGATGTTTCAACATGGTATTGCACATACTTTCGCTGTAGGTTATTTGGACTATCTGTGATGAGCTCTTCAAAAGTGCAGGTAACAAGTTTGAGGGAATTAATGCCATCCATGGCTTAAGTTTTACTTGAATGCATTTATTAGCAATTGCTGAATAAATGCCTTGGTGCTTGGCCAGTCAATTAATGAGAGGCCTACAAGAGCACAGACCACAATTATTATCAAAATTACGCGTAACATATTTTTACCTTTTTAGAGTGCAAAATTGCACACCAAAAGGTTACTGAATTATGGTTTCCAAAGCGCCGTAAATAAGAAAAAGGTCGCTAGCATTAATTGATTTATGGTTCTAAGTAACAACTTAAATAAGCTATAAACGTGATGTTAGATGAAATGTGCATGTAATTGCTCTAAAATCGGCGATGTTGGACAGGAGCATTCAGATGAACAAAGACGAGTTATGGCGAGAATACAGCGAATCTAAAGCCTTTGAGGTTTTTTTACGGTCGCTAGGCCCAGAATGCTTCATTGCCGGTGGCTATACTAAGATACACGAACTCCTCGAAAATCTTCATTCACTACCCGATTATAAGAGTGCCATGAAGTTGCTCAAGGACGAAGTGGATGAGCATACGGTACTCACAATTCGCTCTCGCTTTAGAAGCTATAAATATCGTAAGGGGCACAGCAAAAAAACCATACTTATGCGCACCGCTACGCATGAAAAAATAATGCAATTAACCGAAGCGGTAGAAGCTGACACATTTGATGAAGCTCTGGAATACCTCTTGGAAGAGCGGTACCGTAGCATTTGGGAATTGCCAATTGAAGAGTTTAATGATCAACACTTCAATGATGACGAGTTGCATATTAATGCTTATTTAGCAGCGCTGTCAGAGCGTGAGCGCACGCGTGTAGTAAAAATGCTTGAGTCTTATTTCTTATCGGGCTGGCAGGCTGCGAAGCGTTCACGTAGCAACAAAAAGACCGCACCCCAAGATGCGTTAAAGCGCCAATTTAAAAATGATAAGGTAAATGTTGCGTTGTTAAAGGATAGTGAGAAGAGTTAATCGCTAAGTTATTGTTTTCACGCATGATAACCGGATTTATCATGCGTGAAGTGAATTGTCTTCCATAGACACATTTAAGTCACCATTTTCAGTTCTTTTTCCCATTTTTTGCGCACCTTTTCAGCACACTTGATGGCTTCCTTTCTCGTTCTGTTTCTCGCGCTGGTCGGATTATCTTTGTACATAAACTTCTTCTTTACCGTGCGCCATTTCTCAGGATGATAAGCAATGATATAGTTTCTCTCGTATATCGCCCCATTTTTATGCGGCTCAAGGGTTCTCACTTCAGATAATCCCGTAATCAAGTCAGAACTTTTTGCATCGGTTTTCTTTTTTCGAATTCGATTCTTATCTGCGCCAATTAACTTAGCATCGTGATCTCGTTGTTTCTGTGCTGCGCAGAGCGAAGCATCCTTCGAGCCGTAGTCCTTATCCAAAAAACGGCTGTAGATATAGTCTTCCCCATTCGTTTTCGGAATAGCCACTCTGACTGTCCACCCGTTTCCTAGCCTTGTGATGAACTTCATTGTGACATCGCGTTTAGACATAAAATAAGAGACTTCTGATTACACTATTAATAAATATCAAGGGTAAACAGATAGATAAGATTAAACAATTGTTTTAATTAAATACGGATAATTATACCCTTAGCGGCAGCTTATCGGACGAATAGGCGCTTAGTATGTAGTTGTGCCATTGGCACATCTATTTACATTTCTTATTAACTTCTCTTATTTAAGGAAAATTCATGAAGTTAAAATTATTGGCTACGGCCATTAGCTCCACCTTGCTAATTGGTTGTGGTAGCGATGATTCCCTCCCCAAAGTAACTGAAGGCACTTATTACAACGCAACGCCGTTAACCATTGGTGAATTCACAAATGTTACGATAAATTCAGGCGAACAATTAGAGGCCTTTAAAGTTACGGTCCCAAGCACGGGCAGTAATAGAACAATCACCACGGTAATCGATATTGTTGAACCAACACCCTACGCAGAGTTTTGGTACCAAGATAAGAGTGTATTGTTTGGCCAGTTAATGCCAGAACAAGATATTCACGATGCCGTTAATCGCGATGATGCTGATCCTGATTCGCTACTCTATATATCTGAAGCCTTTAGAACACCTTTCCTAGAACCTCAGGACACGATAATAGAGCAGGCATTTGCTACTTTTGACGATGAAGGTGTAGCACAACCCTTTTCAACGACAGACGAAACTTTTTACTTCTACGTTCGTTCTCCCGAATATTCTATTCAGCCCACACTCACCAATGCAATTGAATCACTCTCCTACCCTATTGAATTACGCGTAGGTGTATTTGAGCAAAGTCAGGATGCATTCTGCTCGGACGAAGAAGATGGTATCCAATGTATTACGGAAGCACCACATGAAAACTATCATTGTGGTCTTATAGATGGCCAAGGCGAGTTGGGAGCGTGCGAAGGCATTGTGACCTTTGAACCGGTTTCTGCAATCTCTGGTAAAGATACGGTATCTGTTGTTGAGCAATGGCCCAATGCCAGTGAACCGAATATGGCCGTGTTTAGTGGTAACGGCACTGTTGGCCTAGACCCAGTTTGGATGGTGAATAACTTCCCTGAAAATGCACAGTTTTACTTATCGAGCAACAACTCGCCAGAAGTTACCTTCTACGCGGATACTGTTGGTGAGTATGAAATTACCCTAACAGTTATCAACGAAATTGGTCGCCCTTCAACAGCAACGCACGTAATCAATGTTGTGGCTGACAGCGACGGCGATGGTATCGTTGACGGGGAAGACCCAGATGCCGATGGTGACGGTTACGTCGGCGCAGAAGACCTTTTCCCTAACGACAAAGCGTCACACCGAGATAGTGACGGTGACGGCGTTAGCAACTATGCTCAGGAAGACGAAGACGGCGACGGTATTGTGGATTACTTAGATGCTTATCCATTTGACCCAGAACGGACTTCATTCGAAGAATATGTTGAACCTGCTAACGAACGTTTCACAAACGATGGCATTCTTATTTCTGAAAAGACTGGGTTAACAGCACCGCTTACTATTTCTGGACAGTTCAATGATGAAGTAGGGTTTGACCAAGACTTCTATGAGATAAATATTCCAGAAGGACGTTACACCATTAACGTCAGTACTAGTGGTGAACATACGCCAGTACTTTCGGTAATCGAGTCGAATGGTACCCCTCTTCCTAGTCGTGATCTAAATGCTGAATCAAGTACATATGATGCCTCATATACTGTCCTAGTACCGAGTGATGGTCTTTATTACCTCGTTGCGACTAGTGAAGTATCGGACAAGGTAGACTATTCACTAAATGTGGTAATAGACTCTGACCAAGATGGCGTCAGTGATGATGTCGAAATAGCACTCGATTCGAATGAACTAAACCCTGATACTGATGGCGACCAAATTCCAGATGGTATAGAAATAAGCCAAGCAGAAAAATCGCTGTCCGATGTCGATGGAGATGGTATTCCATCATGGTGGGATCTTGAATCTGACGGCGACAATATTTCTGATGCTTTTGAGAGTCGTATTCGCTTCCCTCAAAATTCAGATGAAGATAATAGCGCGAATTTTGTTGACACTGATTCAGATGGAAATGGCATTTCTGATCTAGTTGAGGCTGGCAGCAATCCATTGTCTCCAGTAGACATCGACAATGATGGTGTGCCAGATATCTATGACATAGATAATGATAATGACGGATTAAACGATATCATAGATGATGATAGTTTAACCGCACGCTTACCGGAGCCAGACCCAACCTTTACCCCTGACGCATTTGGTATTAAGCGTATTAGCTACCCTAATTTCACATCGTCTAATCAATGCGAAGTAGGTGGGAATGCTGTCATAGAGGTAGTCAATACACCTGCGTCAGCCAGCGTTACTGTGCTTCTTAAGAATGATGGTGAAGCTACTGAAGTAGATTACGAAATCATTGACGGCAATTATGTTATCGAATGTACAGAAACGATGTTGGGAAGAGCTAACCTTGCTGTAACAGCTGGTGGTCTTATATCAGGTAACTACGGAATCAATGTTGTACCAGTCGGCTCAATGGTTCTTGACTCAGTAGAGTATGATAACGGTAGGGTTACTTTATCAGGTAACAATCTGAATCAACCTTATAGTATCGTGAGTGAAAACTTTACGCAGGGGGTTAATAATAACGCCAATGACTCTGCATCTTTCGACTCTGTTGTTCTCGATGAAGGCTATGAGGATGGTGAAGCTGCCATCGTTGTAAACGGCGACGTTGTTGCTACATTCTTTATTAGAGCCTTCAATGATACGCGAAGTGTAACGATTGACAGCACCCTACCCTTAAACGCCGGTTCGTCTTTAACACTAGATACAGGTTTTGGAACCGATTTTAACGTTGAACAAGGTTCGACCGTTGTAGATATCAATTCACTTAGTGCAGAGCGCATTTACGTACTAGAAACTGTCACTACGTCTGATGGTGAAAAGACATATTGGGTAGGAGGCGGTATATCTGCCCCATGGATGGATAGTTTAGAGTTTACTCCAGAGACATTGGCTCTATCGCTGATGCTAGAATCTATTCCCGTTGATTTGTCACTCACTGAAAATAAATCAGTCTACGAGGAATTGCTTGAATTGGATGAGGTCGTCAAACTTGGATTGCACCTTACTGAGGCATTGAAGAATGACAGCGATTACTTAAGTGGCTTTGATGTTTACACTACCACTGTTTATGGTGATGCTTTAGAAGCGGTAACAACCACAGCTTCAGTTTCTGTCGCTGCTATTGCCAGTGATTTTGATTTTGACCCCGGTGAAGTTGATGACATCAAAGTCAGCAGTAAAAGCGGCTCTGTAGTAGTTGAAAATGACACCCGCTCGTACCTTGCAGTTCAGGCCGTTGATAAAAATGGCGTTATAATCGAAGATTATCATGTAAGTACAATGTGGGATGCGAATTTAGTCTCCCCCCAATATGGCTTTTTTCAAATTGCACGGGTAAGCAACCCCATCTTCAACGTTCAGTCATCAACGGTAAATGTGTTAACTGCCGGATTTGACGTTGAACACGCACCTATGCTTAGTGCCGGAATGATGAATTCAAATCAAAGAACTGCCAAGCATTATGCGACTATACGTTCATTAACTGATGAAGTGTTTGTTCCAATCGTGGTAGAACTTCTTTCAACAGGCTTGAAAGTTTCAAGGGTTGACAAGCATAAGGTAAGAGATTTCTTATTTGAACACGGTAACTTTCTAATAGCAGAGACCGCTGAAACACTTGGTGATGGTCAAGGTTTTGATTCGTTGAGAGGTGATGTGGTTGATGCATTAGTTGCACTAGGTACGGATAGAGTATTTATTGGAGCTCTAGCTAAAGAGTACGACATATCAGTTGCTAAGATAACGGCTAAATGGTCGTTGCGATCTGTGCCTGTCCTTGGGCAGTTATTGGCAGCTAAAGACATTGCCGCGCTATCAGGAAGTGCAATATCAATAGGTAAAGCACTTTATGACTTCTATACTATTGATGGTTCAATTGATTTCACTCATGTGACTGAGATAAATCTAATAAGTATAGCCCCATCTGTCGTCGCACCGGATTTTCAGCCTGTTAATGTGGATATTCGAGGCGAAGGGATGGAGCCATATAAAGATAATTACCTTAGCCTATCTACTTATCGGCCTCGACTAATGTTGTTGAAAGGCGGGAGTACAGAATCTGTTGGCTCTTACATGTTACATGACATTTCAAATGGCGGTACAGAAGCCAAATTGACTCTGCCGGGTAAACTGTTCAAAGACGATAACGTGGTTTACGATGCGTATTTATATTTTGATGATCCTAATAATCCTGAAAAGTCTGAGACATTAGTTAATGCACTGGAAGTTAAAGACGACCTGATCATTACTTCATTAAGCCAGCCTACTGCGTACATTAATCAACGAATTTCTATCGATGGTTCAGGGTTTGATAGAAATCCTGAGCATAATGTTATTCGAATCGGGGGAGAGGAAGTAAGGGTTCTTAGCGCTTATAAAGATAAGTTGTTTTTCTCATTACCTTCATCATTAGCTGATGGTACATACGAAGTATTTGTGGAAAAATTGGATGCACAAGGTGAAGTCATTGAGCAATCAAATACTCTTCAACTGATAGTAGCTAGTTCTTCAACGGTAATTCGTGTGTGCGATAACGGAACAGCAAAGGATGATAACTTCAGTTTAACTGTCAACGGCTTTTATGCTGGTACGACTGAAACCTCACGATTTAGACCGTGCAAAGACTTTAATGTGTCTTTAGGGTTAGGAGCTAATACGGTCATACTTGCAGGTATAGAAGCGCCTGATGGAATTGGAACATATAGTATAGAGTTTCCTTCTAATGTTCGAATGGCGTCTAATAGTTCGCCTTTGTCTGGTGATGACTTAACGCCTGATGTTCCCCCAAAACAATACACAGTGTATTTGGATTCGATAGAACCTCAAGCTGTTATATTTAAAGAAAAAGCAGCAAATACGGTCTACGAAGAATAATACTCAATGAACTAAAGGGGCTTCGGCCCCTTTTAAACAACTGGGTGGTTGCGCTTATGCAGTGGCATATGAACTTACGACTTCACTTTTTTAAAAATTATTCAATTGAAACAGACAGTCCGTGGTTTCTTTTGATCTTGCTTTCTTTGATAGCGAACTTTCTCTTTCCCGTGATTCTGTATCACTTGGGGTTACTACCATTTAGAGATGGCAATGGGAGTAATGGATTCACATCGCCAGTAACGTTCTTTATTGCTATTTTTCTTCAATTCTGGGTAACCCTCTTCCCTTATCAATTGAAAGGAAAAAATTGTATTACAAAGACTGTTGATGGGGGTATATATTTGGAGAAGCGAGCAGCAATAATCTATTATACAATTCATGCAATTGGTTTTATCGTCTTTAATGTTCACGCGGTTTTGTGGCATTACCGATATATTTAGTCAACAATATGTTGAACTTCATAGCTAAAAAGAAACGTGAATCTCATAAGAATAAACAAATAAAACTGGACCGTTTTTTATTTCTTTACTTTGCTGGTGGACTTGCAACAGCACCTATAGTGTACAATATTTTGATGTATCAAGTCGGTATCATAAATACTTGGGGCGATGGTGCAGGGCTGATTAATATCCCGTCTCGCGACATGTGGTGGGCAACAGTCGGGCTATTACTATTCTGGTATTATCGTGCATCTTTACTTTCGGTATCACTATCTACACGTAGCGTCATTTATTGCTACGATAATAATGGCACACCCACATTAAGGCGCATTTTCAAGTATCCTTTAATCTTTTTGCATATTCTCGTGGTAGCCATTTCATGCGTAATCCACTATGCAGTGATCTAAGCATTCCCCCTCCTCTATTACCCATTGGCGTTTTTTTAGTTAAGCGCTGATATTCCTTCCTTTAATTAACTTTAACTTATGATTTCCCGATTATTATTTTATCTGTACACTTGTTGCCGAATGCATTGCGTTGCTTGCTCATAGCAAAGGAAACAAGGACGGTGTAACGAAGCATTCATTCACTACTTGCGCCGTCATAAAATAATTAATAATACCTGTCAGTGAATTTTAAAAGGGATAAATATGAAGAGAACTCACCTCAATAAATCGGTCGTGCTCGCGCTCACCGCACCATTTTTCATGACAAGTTGCGCCACCATTGGTGACATGTCTAAAACTGCTTTAGGTTGTATTGGCGGTGCTGTTGTTGGTGCCGGTGTTACCTTTATTAATACTGGTGACCCCGGCAAAGCAGCATTAGGCGCATTAGCGGGTGGCGCTGTTGGTTGCGCAATTGGCAACTATTTAGACTATCGCGAGCAGCAGTTAAAACAAGCGGCTAAGGCCAATGGTTTTGAGCCTGAGTTCGAGCGTATTGCTCTCGACGAAAAAAAGGGAACGACCTTCTCACAGGATGCAGAAGAAGATGTAATTGCCGCACAAGTCTCCCTTAATAGCGATAAGCCCTTATTTGAAAGTTCTCAATATCGCATCACTGACCCTGAGAAGCTAAAGAACCTTCAGGCGTTTCTAAAGAAGTATGTTGAAGGCTTAGGCGAAGGCTCTAAAGTCTACGTAGTTGGGCATACAGACAGTTCAGGTTCCTCTGCCTATAACCAACAGCTATCTGAAAATCGTGCTTCCTATATCGCTTTCCTTTTGTCTCAAGCGGGAATGGATGAAAGCAATATTTATTATGAAGGAGTTGGTGAGTCACAACCGGTTGCGTCAAATGCGACGAGTGAAGGCCGCGCCAAAAACCGTCGATTCGAATTAGTTGATATCATCCATAAAGAAGTGCCAGATGAAGCCGAGCAGCTAAATACCGCGCCCGTTGAGAATGTGGTTGAAGTTGCACGCGCCAAAAAGCAACGCATCGAGAATGTCACTAATACGCTTCCAGAAAAGAAGGTGCGAAAGAAGCCTAAGCCACAGGTTACCGCTTCGCGTTCACTGCGCAAGGAGAGCTTGGACTTAGACGGTGTACCACTATCGTCGTTTGATCAATCTCACATTGTGGCAGCGCTCGGTGAGCAACAAAACGATGACAGCTGGGGATTTTTTGCAAAGGCAAATGCGAACAGTGAAGCGCCTATCGTGGGAAGCTGCGCTTATACCGATCCAGTCATTACATCGCGTTTACGCGACTTCAAGGGGCGACCAGTTCAGGAAAGGAAAGTTGGTGAGCAAATCAAAAACCTTTACGGCAACTCGTGGTATGGCGTAGCAGGTACCACTGCTGTCACGCTTGGGCCAATTGGCATCGATAAAGAAACGCTAGACCCTACGACAACGCCATTCTTCTCCTTCTTTAAGAACTACAAGGGCGGGAATGTTAAACCTGATTACCAATATCCTGTGACTGTAGAAACTTACAAAGGGGATGGAACGGTATTGGTCCGTATGTACGCCAAAGACGACAATGCTCTAATGAAGTGCTCAGATACAGTGTTTTCTACCAACGGCGAAAACACAACAAAAGCGAGCGCTTTAATCTATCAAGACAAGCGTAATCTAATGGCAAAAGCTTTTGAGTTAACCGTAGTAAAAGGATAAAAGATGGACTTGTTTAAGTTACTCAATACATACCGAGATATTTTGATGGTGGTAGCGTTCACGCTATCTATACTGTTTTATTTTTCCTATACAAATTGGGAATCCCTACGTCTATGGTGGAAGAATGTAAAATACAATAACTTCCTATTCCCTAAGACGCGCTCTCTCGCTAAAAATCCAGACATGAATGGCAAATGGTTTCATTCAGAAAATGTCGTTTGCAGGGATTATGATGAACATTACTCAAAGGTTCACAAGGACGGCGATTTCTATGATGCGTGTAAAGAATACCTCGCGATAGTCGGTGAGTCAGGCCGTCGCCCTCTTGGCGCGTTTATGCTTTTAGGCTTGTTCGGTGTTCTTGTACTTGAAGCATGGGGTTTCAGTTACACGATGAGCGGGTTTATTGACTTAAGTGCATCTGAAAATACACGGGTTATCATGACCAGCATCGTAGCGATTGCGTTTGCTGTCATTCTTGCCTTCCTGACTCACTTGATGGGACATGAGATTTACCGTAACGGTATTATCAAGCGCATACGAAACAATTGGCAAACAGATAAAACCCCTAAAAAGCCTTCATCATTAGATGCAATATCAAAAGACCCTGAAATAGGTGAAGAATCTGATGTAGATAACCCTATGTACAAGCGTCGTCTTGATAGGCTTGATGTGAGTTCACCAAGTGTAAAGCATACCTTTACCACGTTAGCAGTGCTCGCTATCGTTATTATCGGTGTCATCATTACCTTTGTTCGCGTTAAAACGCTGGAAGTTGCTCAGACACAAGACACGATGTGTGTAGCTGGTGATGAAGGTTCTTCAGCGGGTGAGGTTAACCTCGATGATCTTTATGGTAGTAAGCCGCCCCCTCCTCCATCTGCGGTTGAGGTATCCAAAGCAGCAAGAGAAAAAGGCGAGACTGAGATTTGTAAAGCGACCAAAGAAGGTAGCTGGGCAACATTTGGTATGCTGGCCATCTTATTCCTTGTGTTGCAGGCTTTCGCTACATGGGTATCTTTTAAGTTCGGCTTTGTAGGCAAACATTCAAAAGTAGCATGGGAAAATACCCACAAATACAAAACCAAAGGTCAATATGAGACTGAGATGGACTCTAAAGCCCGTTCAATTGCTCAACGCGCTCAAAAAACACTAAGCAACTTGCAATCACGCATGGCAAAGAAATTGTCGGGTGAGACGATGAATGACCGTGTAGATCACCTTATCAATACAGCGTCAGAAAGAACCTTCTTTGACTTCCTTGAAGAAGAGCACGAGCAAACCCTTTCTAATCGTAACCGACGCACTAAAACAACCCTAAGTAAGGACAGTGAGCATTCTAGTATGCTGTCTAAGCAGGCTGTTGAAGTGCCAGAACAGCCTGAGTCTATGACGCCGGAATCACCATTGTCTGATGAGGAAATGGAAGCGCAATTACTCAAAGAAGCATCTGAGCCAGAATTGTCAGACGAAGAAGTGGAAAGGCAGTTATTGGAAGAGATGCAGAAGAAAAAGGAAACGCCTGAAGAACAGCGTGCCCGACTTCTAGCCAAACTAAAAGCAGAAGGAAAACTGTAATGAAAAAGACATTAATTTCTTTAATGCTTGCTGCATGCAGCCTATCCGCAGTGGCACAAACAGAGCGCGATGACATCATCTCCTGTTATGACTATGCTGATGTAGCAGAATTTAAGCCAGACAGTTACTCTCGTGACGTAGTTGTGATGGTAGACCAAACCGTTAATCTTGATGTTAATCTCAAAAAAACAGTGCATCAGCAAATGGGCCAATTGTTAACTTCTGGAGACCGCATTCGTATTGTGCCGTTTTCAGCAAATGCCCAAGGTCGCTATACGGATGTCGCCTTTGATGGTGCGTTTGATACTGAACTTTCAAATGACAGCCGTAACGCCATGAATCGCATTAAACTGAATAAGTTTGATGCATGTATGGAAAAGCAAAAAACATTGGCAATTCGTCTTGTGCATGAAAAGCTGAAAACGTCTTTTCATGACAGTGAACAGACTTACCCTAAAACTGAACTTGCCGGGTCTTTGATGAGTGTATCTAAAAGCTTATTTTCTGACACAGGTGAGCAACGTAAGATCCTCATCTTAGTTTCAGATATGTTAGAGAACTCTGACGTATCCAGTTTCTATGCGCGAGGAAGTGTGCGCACCATTGACCCTGATGCTGAATTTGCCAAGTATGCAAGTACAATCCCATCGGATGCATTGTCTTCAGTGGACGTCTTTGTTATTGGCGGCGGTTATCTAAACGGAGGGAGAGCTTATTCTTCTCAATCTGCATTGAATTCACTGCGGAGCTTTTGGGAAAAGATCATCGCGCAGGCTGGAGGCAATCTCTCTGACTTCGGTACACCACAACTACTTACGGACATCAGATAATCTCCAGTTAAAGTAGTTTTACTAACAGAAGGCCATTCAATCGTAGAATGGCCTTTTCTTTTGTCCTCGGTGGACAGCGTAACCCTCCCCCTTGCATCATATTAATTCGCTGTACCTTAGAATGCATATACAAGTCATTAAGGGTTTATATGCAGCGTTTTCAACATCTCGACATGTTTTCTGGCTTAGGTGGTTTTTCTCTTGCAGCAAAACAGAGCGGGTATATCGACACTCTGCTTTGCAGTGAAACCGACTCGTACAATAATCGCCTCTTAGATGAAAAGTTCAACATGGAGAACGCGGGTGATATTTGTGACTTAGGCGTGCCATCTACTTATCACAGCGCGATGACCGATAAAGACATTGTGCCTTGTGAAGAGACTGGCTTTTCAACCGTGACATACGAAGACTTCTTTGAGGGCGTCGTGCCCTTCCCCGATATCGCCACGGGGGGATTCCCATGTCAGAACGTATCAAGTGCTAATGTGACTGATAAATCAGGAATTGATGGTACGCAGTCTTCGCTGGTTCATGAGCAGCTGCGCATAATAGAAGATCTAGAAATACCTTACTGTGTATTTGAAAACGCGGAACGTTTGAATAGAAAAGGACTTGATTACATCGTGGCGCGTTTATGCAAGCTAGGTTACACCGTTGAATGGGAAACGATCAGCGCTACTGCCTTTAACTATCCTCATTATAGACATCGTGTTTATATCGTTGCGTACCTTCCCTCAACTGGCGCGGGTAAAAGCAAACGAAATGTCTTTGACCATGTTCGTCAGGTTGCATTGGCCAATTTAGATAAACCATTCAAAATGCCCCTATTGGAGGAGGCTCCCCAGTGGGTATTAAATAATGCCGTATGCGAGAACCCGAAATCTATCAAGCTTCGAACCAAACGCATTAATTCGTTGGGCAATGCCATCATCCCCGACATTGCAAAATCCATCTTCGATTCAATCCGCATGCTCGAAGAATCTGACGATGAAAAGGGTAATACCCACATTACGGATGAACAAATAGCAGGAAAACGTGAAGATGCTGGGTGGGTGTACAATGGCAAGCAGGTTACTTGGATGCCTACACGCGGCGTAGCTCACTCTGACACCATTTTTTCTAACGGAAAGTGTCATTTGTTGAATGTTCCCAAACAACGCTATGAAGGGCTATACAGCACGCTTTTGAGAAAAGACGGCAATAACAACTTTTCATGTAAAAGCCGCCTGACAAGGCCGGGCAAGTTAGGTGGCCTTGTTGGTGAAATTATGGCAATTGGCGCTAACGCTGGTGGTTTGCACCCACATTTTTGCGAGCAATTTATGGGATACCCAGAGGGCTACACTGAATTACCTGTATCTAATTTGGCTTAGTTGCAATAAGCGCGTCTAAAAGTCGAGTTAATAAACTGGCGTTAATGATAAAGCACTTACAATTACCCCACTGTCCACTTTTAGCAAATGAGTCAATTATGAAATCAAATTGGATGCTAGTTCTGCCATCTTTAATTAAAAGCGTCGCCGTCGCTGTGGCCTGTGTAAGCTTAAGTTTTGCGTGGGCCCATTCGGCGACAGAATTAAATAGCTTCATAATCCCACTCTTTTTCGTCTTGCCCACGGTGATGTGTGTGGTGTTGTTTGTTCGCACGCAATATTTAAAGAGTGAAGCAGCAAAAGTAGCTGAAGAAAATAGTAAAGCGATGTCTCTCAAAGACGAGCTAGTCGATACGCTCAAAGAAAATCTACGAACCGTGTCGTTTCCAGCAACGAATACTTGCGCGAGTTGTTTAGAGACTCAAGGTAAGAAAAAGCCATCTGACTTGCTCTTTGATACAGGGGTATGTTCTTACTGTTTTAGCCATGGTGAAGTCGCAGACCCTGAGCTAATTGGGTTCTATGCGCACCATGGAATAAATGACCCTAGCGAAATATGGCGCAATCTTCCCCGCTTGCGTTATACAGGCATTATGACATGTTCTCGATTTTTAGATGATGAAGCATTTAATAAACACCGTCAGGAGCTAACGTTGTCTTTGGTATACATTGCTAAGAAGATCGAGAAATACAAACAAAGGGTTAATGAAGATGATTTAGTCGGACAGGCTGGCAGCGCTTCTAATGAAAGCCCAATGATACATATTAATGGCGTTGTCCCGAACAGATTAATGTAATATTCGCCGTCCTAACTCTAGGTTGTAGCCTCTTTAAATTTGAAAATCACAAGGAAACGTTAATGTTTAAGTTCCTTCGAACGTCTATTATCCCATTAATACCCATAGCTAATTTTGTACTTTTAGCTTTATTCGCTTTGGTGAAAGCTGTTGTATCAAGTTATAGAGAAATGCATAGTGACTTGAATACAGTTTACCATAGCAATGTTACTGTCCGTGACCCTTATAGAGGAAGCTATAAAGCAGATTTGAGAGGAACAGGCCATACTGGGGCGACTTTTCTAATAATAACCTTCGTTATCAGTTTATATATAGCCATTGTGACTAATGATGTAAACAAAGTCATGCTATCAACCTCTATGCCTCTTTTATTTCTATTCCCCCTTCTAGCGTGCGGCATAAAGCTGGCAGAAAAAACCAGTCATGATTTTGATATGTTAGAAAAAGATGCCAAGGCTGCATATGAAAATACTGAAGTCAGACAGGAAGGTGTTGCTGAAAGGTGGTTTTTAAATATCCTCGTTTTACTTTCTTTTTTAGTTGCAATCCCACTTGCTAATTTTCTTGAGTATCGCAACGTTATCGATGGCTTCTTTACAATGATTATAACCACCATCGTTTTGTTCGTAGGACACATTCTTCCGGTGTTTCTAGGGATCGGTCATTCCCTTTCTTATATATTACGGAAAAATGCATTAATGCATAAAATAGTTGTTGGTGGCCTGCTAGTCGGGGCATTCGCTTTTATTTTGTATACCATAGATGAGGGTGTTATTTCCGCTTCTTTTAATTACATTATGCGCTTCTATGGCCTTTAATTATACTTTCGTCAATTTATATCTATCGAATGCCTTTTTATAAGGCATTCGTTGGGTTTCATCACCTCTTCTTTCCTGAGTCTTATCCTTCCGTATAACTCCTTTAATCACTATTTTCAGGCTGATCCGTTAACTTAGATTTTTTAGCCTCTTAATAAATCGAAGGCCTCCTATTTCTTCGTATTATATTTCAAGTGACATAACGAAGGGTTTTTTAACCATGAACGAATTATTATTATCTGCTGACGAAAAAGAGATTCGAGATCTACATAAAGCTATAGAGGAAGGAAATAGCCTAGTCTGCCGTATAGCCAACCACAGCCCTGACTATAAGACGAAATCGTGGAATTATTATTTTCATATCACTGCCTCAGATGGCAAGGTCTATTATTGGCCAGAGACGTTTAAAGACTTTCAAGCGGCAAGGGTTTTAGGTGATATAAAGAACGCTTTAGGTGATAGCGTATCGATAGATCACTCTGCCAATTTAAAGCTCAAGCACTTCTTTGAGCCAAAACGAACCAACGTGATTTCGTTTGATTTTGCTGCTCGTGCATAATGAACACCTTTAAAAAACGCCATTGTTTGAGGTGGCCACACATAAAAAAAGGCACTGAGTGCCTTTTTTATTGTTTACGACTTTGTAAGTGATTAGACGAGACCGTGCTTTTTAAGGTATTTTTCTAACTCTTGGTGAGAGCCAAATGCCCCAAGCAACATTTTCTGTGCATGGTTCCGTGTTTCATTGTCCGGGCCATTCTTGATAAGTTCATACCATGTTTTAACTAATACAGGCGGTACTTCTTTGCCCTGCTCGTTCTTTTTCACTACTTATCCTGTTTTATATCTTCTTGTCTATCATCCCAACCATCTAGCCATGACTCAGCTTCAAGTGAGCCAGCTTCGTATGGCGGGTCAGGATGTTCTATATTTGCATCAAATGCGTCGTAACCTTCCTGCCATGCGGCATGGACTTCATTGACGGGGAACTTTGGTTCGGTATCACTCATAAATTAACTTTCTCCACTATTCTAAGGAAATGAAAAAACAATACCGTTACTGTAATGTACTTACCAAGGACGCAACCCTGTATTTAAACGCACACCTTACGCGCAACGCTTAATAATAATCATTCATGGCCTGCCTTGATGGTTGATGGCCCAGTTCAGCCATTGTCCTTACAACATCTTTATTGTCAACGATACATCTGGCATCCAAAGAAGCGGCTAATATCTCATCAAACAGAAAATGACTGTGGGAGTTTTTGTTAACTAAAGTAAATAAATAGTTTGTGAAGTATCCCATGAACATGTCTTCCCAATACTTTTCGAGCTCATCACTCTCCAGTTGAGCAGTGACAAAATTAGACAGCTCTGTCAATGAAGACCTATGATAATTAGACCTTACAAATAATGGGCCCAACATAGCTTTGATGCCATGTTGTTGGCCATATACCATGAAGTTCCATGCATCAAAAAAAGTATACATGTCTGGAGGTGGCCCTTGGGTTCCGTAGTCATCTTCGACTATTTCATATAACAAGTCGAATTGACGTTGGGTAAAGCCAGTTACACAATCAAAAGCAACTTTATGTGTCAGTAACTTCAGCTCTTGACGACCGTCTAATAATAGTGAGTATTCATCAAGCATGGCCATTATGCTCTTGTAGGCATAGTCAGAAACCTCTCCCTTTGCTTCTCTGCATTTAACAATATATTCGACTGCATCAAGCATGGCCTCGATATACATAAAGCCAGTTCGGCAGAAGCTTTTAGCTTCATTAGAACTCACGCCTTTATATTCGACTTGTCGATTAAAATATTCATCAAGATAGCGTAGCGACGATAGAACTAGCTCGACAACAGCATCGTCGTCTTTAAACCCAAAATGTCTGTTATCGCAAAGCACGCCATCCCTATGTAGCCATCCATCCAAACAGCCAAAACTATTGCTTGATATAAAACAAGCTAACCACATGGTGTTGGTTTTAAATCCGACTCTGTGATTCAAGTAATAATCGCAGGCTCTATAGAGCATCTTTTGACGAACTGTTAAGGCTTCTATCGTTTCATCACTTATAGCTCGGCTCTCATCCATCTGTGAATTGCCAAATAGCGTGATAGCGACGTCTGGGAGTTGCTCAAAGGCGTTGGCTATGTCATCGAGCGTATCTAAATGAATTTCGTTTCCTGTATGAACTGATACGTGAAAGTTGGCCGCTTCTTTAAAAGCCTTCAACCGCTCTTCTGTGGTGTAATCGATAAGATCATCAAAACGTTTTGGAATTGTATTGAGAATATTCCTTACCACTTTTTTTGCTTGGTCTAGGGAGTAGTTCGTATAACCGATAATTCTTTCAGCTAGTTCTTTTAACTCATCTCTATCCACCGCTGGCTCAATGTTTTGAAAAACGCACTCATCAGATATGCATTCATCGATACAGCGAACATCAAATAATTCCGATAGAAACTGCTTCTTTCCGATGCAATCTAAGTTTGGAAAGTAGTGAGCAATGCGAAGCAGTATATTATTCATGTTTTTCTCGTTTAAACGAGGTGGTACAAGCGTTATGGGAGGCATTGTTTCTATCATGGGAAACCTTTTTGGGACAGATTTTTAAGCGAACAGCTTCTGGTGAATTGCTTTGACCTTAATTACTGACATGCTCTGCATGATCATAAATACGTTGTTTAAGCATTGAAAGTAATGTTTCAGGCGATTCTTCTACTACCCCGTCCCCAAGAAGCTCTTCAGGTGTGTTAACTAATGTAACTTGGCCCTGTTTGTGCTGTGGTTGGAGAATTACAATGCCGTAACGAGCTTTGATGGGCTTTACCTCCAATCTTTCGAATAAGCTACTTAATAAATGCTCAGACGTTTCTTTTGGTGGTTGAGGCTGGTGGCTTAAATGCAAAACAGTAGTCTCATTAAGGCTCAACAGGTGCGACTTCAACGCCTCTCCTTCCCCATTGTTATATGCTATCGATGTCCCTTCACTTAATGGTTGAACACCCACCACAAAGTCATAATACGGTAGGTCAATGGCATCACCGATAAATATGAGGTCTGTAATTTGTTTTGCATCGTCGGCGAAAAATCTAATCATTGTGTGTCCTTGTTATGCTTAACCACTGATGGCTCTTTTACTTTATCTGAGGTTTGATACGAAAACTGCCAGCTCTTAACATCTTAGGGTTGTAAGGCTCGTAACCATAGACTTCAAACCCTGCTTTATTCAATGTCTCCATAAACGCTTGCATGGCATCGACGTTGTGATGCTGCCACGAAACCTCATCCATAGACGAACGGTTATCTAGTGAGTTGATCGACACTTTGAGACTATCGGCAATTTCGTATAGTGACTTTTTAGTCGGTAAACCTTTTCTAATAGAAACTTTCATTAAGTCATCTCATTAACTTTATTCAAATGATTCGAAATCGGCATTGCCTTGAACATCTATCCACTTAGGAGGCTTGCCAAGAAATTTGGTTAGAGATGCCTTAGCTGCCCCGATAGATTTGAAGTAACGCGGATAATAGCCATCTAAATTATGTGTGCCGTTATTGCGGTATGCAGGCTCCACATGCAGTTTAAATTTGTCACCAAATGGAGTGATATAGAAAACATCTCTATCACCATAAGATGTTTTAAGACCTCTAAAGCCCATGAATATGTCTCTTTAATTTTTGTAACGGATTGGATGGCTAATTCAGCCGAACTGTTCAATAGTCGATTAATCCATAGGTTATCAAATTAAGCCCTGTATTAAGTATTCACGCTGGTCAGGATACTCTTTGATGTTGGCGTTAATATCGTCATTCGTCATCCACAACCAGTTTACTTGCTCATCATCCTCATAAATGGCAAATTTGGCATGCCCTTTGTCGCGCAGTGCTCGATGCGGTACCACATTGATGAGTTTAAATTCAATTTTACTGGCCATAATGATTAATCCTGATATGCATGTATTGTCTATTACCTAAGGCTCAGAGGCCATCATAACTGCATTATTTATTTCGCGCTCTAATGCCTTCGCGCAAAGCATTAATTAACTCTTCTGCGCTGATACCTTGGCCAGAGATAAGACCAAGTATTTCAAGTAGCTCAGAATCGGCACTTTTAGAATTCACGGCATCAATAACAACATCAGCCACCAGCGGGGCGAGTTGATTACGTGCGGTGTTAATGGTTTTAACCGCTTTAGCTAGGTTAACAGTACTTTCTCGATGTATATCTGACATGTCATACGCCTATGTTGAGTTGATTTGTACAATTGATACTAACCTACTTATTTATCATGCAACCCCTATCAAAAGCGTCTTAAATAAACGAGGAGAATCGTTATTAGAAACAATACACCTGTCATAACAGTTCTCAGTATTTGAACAGGCGCAAAAAATTACTGGTGTTGTTATTAGAAGTGGTTTTTGGGGAGAATGCCTTGCCAGATATGCAAGGCATGTTGTTACTCGATGACTGCCAGACTCGTTTTGAGTTCTTCAGGTATGCTTTCACCATAAACAGGGTAAAAAGAATTGTCTACGAGGTTGTAAAAACCCTCGAATTTGCTGACGGTATCAGCACTAACATTCCCTGAAGCTATTGCGTCCTGCCAGTTTTCAAAAACTGACTTATCTCTACTAACAACGTACCCGCAACTACCTAAAGGCAATAGAGTGTCTTTCCTTGTTTTAATATTTGTCTTGCATCCCGGCCCGATAAATATCGTATATTTGCCTTTTTGCGCATACTTAATAATTGATTGAAGCGCCATATGTGTAACATTTCCTATGGCATCAATCGTTCCTTTGACCGCGTTAGCGGTAAACGCTCCCATGGCACTAGCAGTTCCCACAAACTCATTACCGTATGAATCCCTGTAACGTGGAATGTAATCAAATGCATTGTATTGTTTTATGTCGAGCGGTTTAATTGGTGTTTGATGTACCTTGTACTGCTTTACAATGCTATATGTCGATACCATCGCGGGTTGACAATAATAGGTTACACCGTCAATTACCTCTTCCCTTGACGGCATCATCATCCATGGGCGGTGCTCATGCGGTATAAATCTTCTTACTATTTCGCCTAACAGCGTTTGATAAGAAAATATGTCTTCACTCATCTGAGCGCTAATTGAAGCACGGGCCAGTATTGATTTTACAACGTCCCATTCCTCATCACGAATAGCTGCTAGTAAAAGCAGTAATTGTCCCTCAAGGCGACTTTCAAAGGGATAATCTACAGGCAGCTGTCTGACCTTTTCCATGGCTTCATCAACATGCCCTTCTGTAAATAACTCAAAAATTTCAATAGCCATAGGAGTCATGTAGTCATGATCTCTATCGAGGTTCTGAAGTATCTCTAAATTACGATGTAGCGTGTCCATACGAAATGGTTTTCGAAACCCATATTCCAATAGCTCTTTATCGATGAAGTCACCCTTTGTTGAACTAAGGGTTTTGTTAAGCTTTTTGTCAATCCGCTTGACTAAATCAAGGTAATAGGGGGCGCCGTCGTCTTTAAAGATTTTGGTGTAAATAGCGAGATGAGCCAATGTCGCCCTGTCACTCGCCTTTTTGGGGTCTTGCTCTTTCGCATAGGGCACCAGATATTCACAGATTTCGTTAATAGTTAAACTCATTGATTCCTTCCTTAGAAAAATTTTACATATACAAACAACACCACTGCCATTACGCCAGCTGCTTTCATTGCGAGGATGATACGTTCGTTTTTCTTAACTCTCGGAAAGTGCTCTCTCGCAAGTTCACCTCGATAGCTTTCAAGGCTTTCTTTGCGTTGCATGTATTTTTCAGCACGTTCTTCATATTCGCGAATGAACTTCTGGGTTATATTATTGCTTTCAACAAACCCACCTTGGTTTGCTTCAGCTTTATTTTCTACCATGATTCAACTCCTTAGGTTCCAGAATCATTTCCTCTTATATTGTATTCAATTTCGTTAGTAAATAGCTGTGTTCTTAACCGGAGCTAAAATGCTGGTGGGCACACTAGATTTGACGGAGGGAAACGCCAGACGCATTTAACATAATAAATGCAATGAATTTCCATTTTTTCATTACCAACGTTTAAAGCCCCACGCATTAGCGGTATTAATCGATTTAACAGGTATTTTGCTACTGTCATCATCTCTGGTTGGATGGTAGATAGGGAAACCGATAAATGTCACGACGTAATGTACTATCCGATCATAATCATTTGCTGTAGTAGCACGATAAGAAACATGTGTCTGACGCTCTTTGCACATAATTAGGGTTGGGTTGTCTTTGGGGTATAAATAAAACCCTGCTTCTTTCTCACCTAGTGACCAGTCCACCTTGTAATTATCTTTTTGCTGACGCGCCTTAAAATGCTGTTCGAATACTTCAATGATGTTATCAGGGGAAAGAACGTCGTCACTGGGTTTATCTTCATAGACGATTGTGCCCTCTGGTGTCCAATGTATTAGTATTTGATCAAATTCACCTGCCAATCGGATAGTGTTGTTACTTACAGGCTTACGGCCGGTAAAGAAGAGCATTTCGTATATGGGTATATTTGTAATAAAGGGCGCGAGCGTGCAATTTTTTCCTTTTAGCGGTCGAGAGCGCCCCTCTTTTTCTTCAAGGGAATAACGTAGTCGATGGTCGAATGCTTTAACTAAGTCTATGGTATACCCGTGAGTGAAACCCAATTCTGGAGTCGATGCCTTTGAGCCGGTTCGCCGTTTTGACATATATAGAGCGCGATCACCTACTTCAGCACTTACCATCTTACCTAACAACCCATTAAAGCTCTCGTTGTGTGCGATGAAGTATTCGCAGAGCAGCTGGTGGATTGATTGCATTTCGGCGTATGTAAAAGAGCGCGGGTACTTACTTGGTTTATGGTCTCGTATAGGGAATATGGGGTGCAGGCGCTTGCCCGACTTAAGGGTGAAGATATATCCCTTATGGCCATCTTCGGTTATTTGCTCAATGCGTGTTATTTGATGAAGATTATCATTGGCCCGTTGTGTCATGATTGCCAAATCATTGTTCATAGTGTGCGCTATCACCTCTCTTTTTACGGGCGCGGAATTTATCACAGTGAATTTATCTAGACCACGGGACAAATAAAAGCCCTTAATTTAGGACAACCTATCAATGCAGGGTAATAAAGACAGCGAACAGCTACCCCTCCCTATCCTGAATCCTGTCCTGTTGTTCCCCCCCCAGGATTTTTCTTCGACTTTTTATTCCCCCCTGCGCTTCTTTTGAATTGCCTGACCTGTTCTTCTGGGATGTTTCGGACAGCTGCTTTGGCGAGCCTGCGCCCGTGGTAATAAGACGGAAAAAAACGGAAAAAGAAAAAATAAGAAACAAACGCGTGAGGGGGTCCGGCAGGAAAGCTGATGTTAAATTTCCCTCAAATGGGGCTACGAAGTGCCTTATAGTATGTCAGGGGTGCCTGTTAGGTTGTCCTAAATCTATAAGGGTCTGGGTTCCGTGGTGGGTAAAGGGTGCTTGGTTAGGTTGTCCTATTTGGTGTGGTTGCCTCACCTCAATCCACAGTATTATCATGAGCATCAAGTAATGGTCTCATTAGATGTGGCCAAAATACCAAGGAGTATATCTATGAACTCGACCTCTACCCGGCCGACGCTAAGTGATCAGAATATTACCGTTGAGCAGATAAGGGATGATGAAGTTGAACTTCGTATTCAACACGGGCCCGACCAATGTGCAGGCACTTTGAATAAATCGGATGTCGCCGCTCTAGCTAAAACGCTTAATATTCACGCCGATGATTTAAGCGATGACGAAGAAGAGGTCGTCGTCGATACTATACGTTTCTTTGCCGTTGGTGTTATGTGCTGCCTCGTTTTCGGTGGCCTTGTCGGTATCTTCAGTAACTAACGCGCCTGTATAAACGCAAGTAACCCTGCTATCTTATCGATGCAGTATTTTTGTTTTAAACACTACATAGGAATGGATGCCATGAAATACATTGTCCTTATTGCCCCACTTTTACTGGTACTTACCGGTTGCTTTGGCCCCAATACGCTCGATGCCACGTCAGAAGAAACCATTAAAAACTCAGCGCAAGCCATTACCGCTGACATGACCGAAGCAGAAAAGAATGAATTCTCCAAAGCATTAATGTATTACTCAGTCGGCGGCCCCGACGGATTTAGGTCTATGATGACCTCCCTTTCCGCTTACAACAGTAAAGCCACACCCGAAACACTCATGGCCGTCAACCTACAGTCGCTGGATGGGATGACCGGGCAGGAAGTGCTCAAAAAATACCGCGCTGCTCTGGCAGCAGATAAAGAGGTCAGGGAGCGTGAACGTGCCGAAAAAGAAGCAAAAGAAGCAAAAGCTCGCGAGGAAAGAGACACCGTTCGCCAACTGAGTGATGAAGCAAAAGCCCTGTTAGAAAGTAAACGCTTTGAAGAGGCACTAGCAAAATATCATGCCTTAAGCGAAATCGAATCAGCAAAAGAATTAGCTATGGATGGGATAAAGGATACCCGAACGGCGCTTAAGGCTTTTACCGAAAAAATGGAATACATAGATAAAGTGGCCATAACCGAGTTTGAAGCAAAACGTATCGACACCTATTCTGATGAAGATGTGCCAGCCATTCGTGTATCACTCAAAAACAAAGGTGATCGTTCACTGGATAAAGTTAAGGTGATCGTGTATTTCCAAAACAAAAATGGCGACACTATCTTTGAGGAAAGTTTTCACCCCGTTTTAGTCAGCAACTACTCAATACGTAACAGTAAGCCACTGAAAGCAGGTTACGTATATGAAATGGAAGATGGTAGATACTTCACTGTTAAATCAAAGTTATCTGAGTGGGATGAGAGTAAAACCATTATCAAAATTGTTGATATCGCATTCACCCCCTAAGGGATTCTCTTCATATTGCCATTCAATAATCCAGCACGTTGTTAAGACACGATATTATATCGCTTAATGAGGTTGCCACCTGCAAATGGATATTATTATGAATATGAAATTTGCACATTGTTGTGCGCTCTCATTCTATCTGGAGTATTACTATGACTAAATCTATCCCTGTAAAAAAAGCTGCGCTTATCGGTTGTGTTTCATTTGGCGCTATGGGCGCAGCTATTGCGACCGAGGCATTAAGTGATATGAATTCGCTTGTTGCTGGTGTAGCCGTTTTCTTTGCCATGTTATTCATGAACGAACGCAAAGGTGCTGATGTCGCCACTGAGGAATAATGTTCTCGATTATTGATAGGAAAAATGCAGACCGCACGTCGTCAGGAATATCGTTAGATAGTCTTGCCGATAAAAGTTTTCTCAGCGGTCTGCACGGGCATTGGGATATACTTTGTCACTGTTGTTGCCCTCCTATCAAAATGGTGGTCAAACACCGACGCGATTCTGATACTTACTTTCTCTCCTCTTTTCCTGATTCTCCGCTACATCATTCTGACTGCCCCCTATTTCGTCAACGACGGACTCTGCTTCCTGATGTGTTTGTCCCTTTAAAAAGCATCACCTTTTTTGGGGATGAAAAAGCTCTGTCTTCAAAAGACTCAAGTGAAGACTTGTCCATGAAAGACACTGTAAGCAAAGTACCGTCTCAGGAAGACAATGGTAAACCAGTGTCTATAAAAGACACCTCTTCTACTGCTTCTTTGAACAACTATCGCCACCAGCGGGTTAAAGTCGTTGCTCCGTCTATGATGGAATCACTACTCATCACATTGACGTACAACAGCTTCGCCCACATACACTTCGGCCGATTTGTCACTGTTAAGAATTTTGCAGAAAAGCTCAAAAGCGCTGAGTCAAATGCTTCGGTTACGCTTCCGAACGGAGCACCTGTCATTCAAGGTCTTTTCTTTGGGGAGAACGGACTTTATATTGCTAAAAAACACGCTAAACGCCATGGCGCTGCATTGTGGATACGATTGGCCTCTTCTGTTTGCGAACAAGGTCACGGATTGATGGTTAACGATAAGAAGCTTCAAACAGCACACATAGAATGGCCACATCACCCACCTTCAGATGCTTGGTTAATCATGTCGTTGATTGACTCTACTGGCGCCATTAATACCACATTGGTTTACCCTGTATGTGACACCCGTCATGTCATACCGTTCCAACGAAAAGAACAACATAGCTTAGTGACTGCGTTATCTCCACTTCTATACGGCATGAACAACAGCAAAGATTATCGGTATTACATAACCACACCTTTACATAGCACGTTGCACGAAGATAAGCACATCGTCGCTGATATGCTTGTTACACGAAAGCAGAAACACACTGGCGAACTTACGCGCTTGGTTCTTGGACTAAGTAATTTAGATATGCTTGAAGCGGCCTATGACGCCAGCGCACACTTCACAAAAGATATTTTGATGCATCCAGAGATAATTAAAGAATTGTTGGAAGGACAGTAGCGCCAGCTATTAAACTGGCGTGAACATGATCACCTAGCGGAATGCGCCACAAGCAGAATATTATTAAAGTGCTGAAGAGTTTCTTGCTTAAAAGTTTTTACAAAATCACCTACCTCTATGCTATCTGGTTCAAACAAAGGCATATCTATAGGTTCACCAGACAGCTTTAAAACCACGTTCTTTAACGTCTCATTGCGCTTCAACAGGTCGACGTTTTCCTTATCTAAACTCAAACGAATTAATTTGAGACGCGCAGCTTGCATAACATCCAGTTCGTCGGTAGCTTCGACCTTTTCTTTTAATGTGAGGATTTCTTTGTAGAACGGATTAATCTGCATTGCGCTCACCTCCCTTTTTGATATGTGACACAATTGGGTGACAAAGCACCAAGAATAACGGCAGCAAATAGTCTGCCATCGTTACAGGTTTTTGTTCCATACTCACCATGCCCACTAGCGCCAAAGTTGAAATTAGAACGAACCCCAAACTGGCGAACAATGCTCTTTTCATCTTTGGCAGACTTGTCTCAAAAGTCACTGTAGTTATATAAGAAACTAAAGCTACAATTCCCAGTATGATTAATCCGATATATGAGTCCGTAAGCTTAGTTGCGAGCAAACATACCATCACCAACAGATATAATCCTAACAGCATAACTTCTCCCCAATAATGTTGACACCAATGGTCTGATGAATCTTTGAAGAACAGTATACACGGCTTAATGCACTGGTCAGATTATTAACGCATTGTATTTTACTTGTTAATCAGGCACTGTGCCGTCTTAAACTTGTGCTACAATAGAATGTGTTGTATCACGTTTAGAGTAGGGTATGAAGAAAACCGCGAATAATTTGGAATTGCTGGGTATTTATAAGCGTATCAAAGAAGCCGCTGATGATTTGACTACTTATATACACAACCTACCGAATTCCGACATCAAGATAGCCGCTATAAAATTGCCTGTAGATGGAAAAGACTACAGGGTGCTCGATGATACAGAATTTAAGCAAGCCATTGATATCTACAGTCAGTTTACTGCTAAATTGGACCAAGACCCATCCCGGCCACTGCGGTTGCCGGGTGTGTTACAAATAGCCACAGCACATCAACAACCTGTGTCGCATTTAGTCGCGCAAATTAATACTGAGAAAAAACGTTTCGAGGCCCTTTATATTAAAATAACTAAAGGCCTAGATGCGCGGAAGCGAGCGAAAAGAGTTCATGATGTATTAGGTTCAACTTCATACATCACTTTGCAAATTACTAGAAAGATTATATGCATAAGTGATGAATTAACCTATATGGGCCTTTCGTATCACAAGAAGCCCAATATTGTTTCACTGTCAAAAACAGAGGTCCTCAATAAGCTCGGCTTTTTAGAGGATAGACCCTTATCTAATGTTCCAATTTCAGAATGGAAACGTACTGTAAAAGAAGCAAAAGATAGAGTTGAGCTTTTGATAGAGGGTGAGTACCAATATCGCTACACGAAAGGTTCTTATTATCGTCCTATGCTCAACATTAAATTAGTAAATGGGAAAGTTAAGCAACCGAGTGCGAGTATGCCTGTTATTTATTTCACCGATGACTACATGAAGGTGAATTTTCCACGCAAGCACGACAATTCGAAACGACGAAGTGATCGGACATTCGACCCAAAATATCCCGACCTTGCTTTTGCAAATATTCACATACGTAAGGTTGATGCAGGATAAACGATTAGGGAGGATATTAGTAATATGCAATTAGCTTCAATTACCAAAGACACATTATTTCATGCGTTAGAACCTTACAGCGAGGTTCTTGGCAAAGTCTATGACGAATTGAACTTAAAAGGCAATAGCAAAAACAGTACTGAATTGTTTGCTAACGCAAAAGAGATTAACAAACTTGTTGAGTTAGTCGCGGTTGAATCTGAAAAGCCCCTTCTCCCATTCGTCCTTGGCTGGAATTACTCTACCTCTCGTGCCAGTGAAATGTTCCTCGCTATGTCGACCGCATCGAGCGTATATGAAGCACTTAATATCCTCAACATCTACTATCAATCATACAGTCTGTTTGGTGAGAGAGTATTTATCGAAAGTAGCGACAAGCTATGTATGAAAATTGACTTCCCATGGCCGCTATCTGAAAATAAATCACTACAAAAGATGGCGTGTTGCCGCATACAACGCTTACTTTATGATGTGTTTAGTCACCAATTTATGCCAATAGAGGCTACCGATTTTTCATTCGTTGATGAAATGTCTAGGTTCTTCAAGATATCCCCAAAGATTGTGAGCGATGTAAACGGCATTATTTTTTATTATTCGACGTCTTGTTTTAGCCTAAAAACACCCTCGCCTGACAAAACAGCGTTCAATCACTTTAAAGAAAAATTGAAGCGCAACAGAATGGCTGTTGTTGTACCGGAAAGTGACGACCCCATACTCGCAACCAATAAATTGTTCAATTTTTTGGGGCCCGAAATGTGGAAAAAGGAAACTTTTGCCGAAGAGTTGGGTATTAGCGTTCGACACTACGAGCGAGCGCTTCAAAAAAATAACACCTCATTTAATGTTTTATTGAAAAAAAAGATTCAAGAGGTCGCGACCAACGGAATTATCGTGGGTGAGAGTATTGATTTCATCGGGATAAAACTTGGGTATTCAGAGCGTAAGTCTTTTGAACGCGCATTTAAGAAAATCACGGGGATCACTCCAGCGCAGTACAGGGAGCTCGTGTTTAAAATTCGCTTTGAATCCCTGAAGAACAATATCCTCAAAAATGAGCGCGTCCCTTTATTTTCAAGCACTACTTCGCAACTGGTTTCATACTCGCAATCAGGACAACGTTCTATAGACGAAATATGCAAAATTATCGAACCTGAGCCGGTTCTTGTGGCAAAAATCATGTCTTACGCATCATCGGCCTTTTACGCTAACTTCCAAGTGAAAAACCTCAAGGAAGCAATCACTAAGTGCTTAGGTATTGATAGTGTTCTATCGCTCTCGATGAGCATCATGACTAACCTTGGCCGTTCTCCATACGGATTCTCCGTGTTTTCACCGGCATCTGTATGGTCTCAAATACTCATCACATCTGAAGTTGTATTGCTACTCAAGAAGTCATTCCCTACGAAATCTATTGATTGGAATGGCATATATTTTACTTCTCTATTTAAAGATGTAGGGTTAGTTTATCTTCTTGATTCAAATGAAAATGAGATTACATCTCGCTTCGAAAGTGAGTGTATAGACCATAGTACGTTTACTGAAATGAATGACCTGATCCGCGAACGTTTTGGTGTATCACCCTACTCCCTCAGCACGCTTATCCTTCTTAGATGGGGCACTGATATCAATATTCGAAACATGATCAGCAATCTTGATAAAGATAGTAGTAAATTAGAGATGGAAGAAAGTGCGATTTTAGCCTTCGCAGAACGATTTGCCCTGCATATTCGCACGAAAGATATAAACGGATTAGACAATGATGTTAAAGAGGTCACCAGCTTCATGAGAGACAGGGATGTTAAAGGGATGGTTGATATCTCTAAAATAGATGACATCGCCTCTAAGATACGCTCTAGAGCGACATATTTGTTCAGTTAGTAAATCCTATTTAAAGTGGTTGATACCTAAACTCAACCACTTTTTCTTTCGCTTTATAAATCACGCCCATTTACTCGCACTCAAACACAGTGTTCAATTTGATATAAATTTAGATACATTTTAAAGCCTGTCGATACAGGCTTCCCATATGATGCTGTAAAGCAAATCGGTAATAATTGATAGGGTAAGGTAGCTTTTCTCCACTGCCGATCTTGATGTTTGAACGGCAGCGGATGAGTTTTCACGAATAGTTTTGTTTAACCATGCTTAGGAATTTATCTGATAGCATTGGCTTGAAGAAGTAAAATCCTTGAAAGGACTCTATTCCAAGTGATTGAAGGGCTTTTAACTCATGCTCATTTTCCACACCTTCAGTAACTACATGCATCCCCAAGCTTTTTCCAATGCTGTCAATTGCCCTAACTAATTTCATGTTTTTTTCGTTTCGGTGAATATCCGTTACGAATGAGCGGTCAATTTTGATGGTGCTGACTTTTAATCTCGATAGTTGCTTAAGCGATGAGTAACCGGTACCAAAGTCATCCATAGCTACGCGGAACCCCATTTCATCAAGCTCATTAATAATTCTGAACATCTCATCATTGTCACTAAACACACTTTCAGTTATTTCCCACTGAATATGGTGATTTTGGATATTCTGATTTTTAATTAACTCTATTGCATTTTCAATGAACTGTGAGTTGGCCACTTGCCGTGTAGTGAGGTTAATTGAAAAATAAAATTGGTCATTGAGCTTTCCAGCTTTACTCATTTGAGCAAGTATCCCCGCTGATTTCTCAATTACACGCAATGCTATTTTATCTATTAGGCCAGAACGCTCGGCCACAGGGATAAACGATGCTGGGGAAATCACCTCGCCATCTATGCGCATTCTTGAGAGTACTTCTGCGGCTTCCATCATCCTCGTTGTCGTATTAACAATGGGTTGTAAATGTGTTTCTATCGAGTCTTCCTCCAGAGCTCTGATTATCATGTCTTCGATAATGGCCGACTTATGTATAGACGTCTCTTGAATATCGTCTACCGTGGAAATGGCGCTTCTTACCGATACACCGCGCTTAGAGATCTTTTCAAGTGTTAAATACGCTTCCTCGCCGACATCCATTTCAATCGGAATAACCACATACCCTATGTTAGAGACAATATTTATAACTTTTCCATCTAACTCGATAGGCTCTTTAATAAGCTCTCCCATCATAGTCAGGTGCTTGTTGACTTCGTTTACTTCCATACCAACAGGCATCCAAACCATAAAATTCGCCGATTCGGTAACACCAATATTTGCTGTTTGTTTGGTGTCATTTTGTTTCAGCAGATAGTTCCTGAGACGCTTATACATCTCAAGAATAATCTTATCCCCATTTTCATACCCATAGGCTTCATTCACCTTATGAAAGTCCACCGGGTTGAATATGGCCACAACCGATATCTCATCTTCGGCATCAGAGGCTTTTATGGCATTATCTATACGCTTTATTGCGTTCTTCCTAGAAATACGCCCTGTATCAGGATCGATATCTCCTTGGTTTGCACGCTTTTTAGCTATAAGGGCATTTGCCTTTGTGGAAATCGCTATGTAGCTTTCCACTAAGCTATCTTCTTGCTGCTTTTTAAAAAAACGCCTAAGCATAAGGTTTGTTCCCAAACCCAATGCAAAGGATGAAGCTGCGTATATTATTACGTCCATTTTGTACTCTTAAAATTGATACGTCATACCGAGTCGCGCTGCGTTTTGAATTTCGCCACCAACAACTTGTAAAGTGAGGCCAAAATTTTCCCCAAGGAAGTAGGTCGCTCTAAACTCCCCTTCGATAAAAGTATCTTCAACTTCTGCATCATTGATTGATACGCTACCATCGAAACGCCAAGCACCCACAAAACTATGGTAACCAACACCCAAACCAACAATCCCACGAGTTTCATCATATCCGTTGCCTGATAGGTCATCATGCGTATAAGAGAGTTCGATACCAATGTCGGTATATGGATTATAAGACCACACCTTTTCGATACTCGCGCCAATGCGCGTGCCATCGGCTTCTAGGTCGTCATCATCTACTTTTGTGTAGTGGCCCGTAAGAATCACATCGCGCAACAATTGATAACGATAGTCTGCGTAGAAGCCCTCTCCATCGTAGAAGGTGGTTTTGGTATACCCGTAACCCAGATCAAACCGTGTATCTACTGGTGTAGCTTTAGCTGCAACGCCACCTGCAAACATTAATGCCGTTAACATCAACGCAGCTTTTTTAATTTTGAAGTTCTTCATCACTCTACTCACTCAATAGACGGGTTAAACGGATATATCGCTCAGGTAAGGTCTCTCTATCCACCTCTTGCGCATCAGTGAAATCGATAACACGAGCTCCAAGCCCACCAGCTTTTGGCGTCGATGTCCAAAATCGACCGTTCGGGGTATCTGGGAAAACAGTCAGGTCGATACTAGGCGCTACACAGGCATACTCGACAATGGCTGATAGCTCTTTAATGTTTGGAAGGCGCCAGCGCTCGGCCCCTTCCAAGTTATTGTCTGTATTGAACTGCTCAGCAGCCTGCAACGCTTCTTGCCATGTAGCGAATGTTGTAGGTATACCAGAGCAACCTGCTTCAGTTGCTGTCTGGCCTAATGAACACTTTTGCCAAAGCAAACCGTTTCGTACATCTGATACAGTGCCATCAGCGTTTTGAATAAACAGATCAGGGTTCATGGTTGCACGCACCGTATCGTAGGTGCAGTCTTGTGCTGATGCAGAAAAAGCTGTCATCAGCATTAATGCAGTTGCCGTTCTCTTAAACATTATTCAGAGCCTCCTCGAACGCCGCGAATGTAACTAGTACGATTTTTAAGACACAGCGCCGTATCGCCAGTCTCGGTATTCACACACCAAACCGAACCATCATTTTCAGTACTTGGCGTGCTAGTGAAATAGAATGGACGGGTAATTGTTGATTGCTCAATTCGGTCTCTGTAAACACTGAACACCTGATTACCTTTCTCAATGGCTGCATCGCGAGGGAACATTGAAGGGATGATAGAGACCTCTTCGCCATTGACAGCCGTATGAGTTTCATACACAACAACACTCTTCATTTCGTTGAGTGTTGGCAAACGCCAGTCAGTAAAGCCACACAATGATGCACGCTGCATCTCACGTAAATAGTCTTTGGTATGACATCGAGCTGGACCTCTACCATTACCTAATTCATGACCAAGCTCTGATGACGGATATGCACAGTTACTTGACATTGGGAGGGTAGTTGATGAAGCTTCAGGCTGGAAACCGGCTACACCAGCATTGTTTTCTTCATCTATGCTGTACCAGAAATATTTATAGTTTGAACTTCTCCAAAATATATGTTCGTCTTCAAAGTTTGTTTTATAGGTACTTCTACCTTCGTTGAAAGCTACGTTTACTTCATCTGCATCACGAAGTAGGTCCACATGCTGCTCTTGCTTGATTTCCCACGTCAGATTAGTAGTTCTATCACGGACACAGACAGCACCTTCTGCTGAAGCTTCATCACGGCTCCCCTCACCAATCACGTTTCCATCGGCATCTAGGTATTCGAAGGCAAAGCCAGCAAAACCGTCTACAGGATTATTTACTGTCACATCACGGCCTGACGCTGCATCTTGACCGGGGAAGCCATCAGGAGTTTCTTGATAGTCGAGGTTAACGCCATCTGAATACAGTAGAACGCCGGTATCATTCAGCCCCACCTGACCTGAGATAATTACAGTATGACTATCTTGTTCACCAGCTGCTGAATTAGTGATATCACCCAGCGATAATGTCAGGCTTTCACCACCTTCAGGAATAGCATCATCAATTACCGTTAAGGCTAATGTCTGTTTGTCCTGTAACGGCGCGAACTCTATGGTGTCACTGAATTGCTTTTCGAAGTCTTGTTCTTCATTAGCAGTACCCGTGAATTCAATAGGTACCGTGACCACTTTCTCAGTAATTGAGGTTAGGCTCAGACCGATTTCAATGTCGCCGGTCTTTTCACTTACAATTTGCTGCGGAATGTCGAAAACCACTTCCGGTTCTGGGTCGTTATCAATAATTTCGAAGAAGGTAGACGTTTTGATGTAATCAACTTCAGCGCCCTGTACATCGTTGATTGAGACAACTATGGTCTCGTTATCTTCATCGATTAGGTCGCCCAAAATATCAACTTCAATGCTCGCACGGCGCTGACCTACCGTAATTTCTACGCTGGCATTTTCCACCTCAGTAAAATCTTTACCGGGGGTGGCTGTCACGCTACCTGATTCAGCGCTTTGCACTGAATAGAAGATTTCTAGATCTGACGTGGCATCACGGTTAAGCGTAAATTCAACCACGGCTTTCGCCGTTGCGTTGTCGCGCTCATTAATATTAGATGGGCCGTTAATATCAAGTCGAGCAGGCGTGGTATCACCTGTTGGATTGGAATTGGTCGGTGGCGTTTCAGTCCTTGTAGGCTCCGATTCATCAACACCACCGCATCCGGTAAGGAATGTTGCTATTGCAACAGCGAGTATGGATTTTTTCATCATCAACAACGTCTCTGTAATTGTGTTGATATGATTATGTCACCCTAAAATAGCCCTCCACTTCATTTAACACCCCTATTTTGGGCGCTTAATTCACGCTCATCGTTTGCATATACTTAGCTGTCACTAGCGCTAAGGAATTACGATAGAAACGACTGACCACATCTACCAGCTCTTCAATGCTTCGCCCATAGTTCAGCATAACATCTTCGTAAATCATGACTCCATTGCCAGTTGGCATATACTTTTGCGGATTAACTTGGCAATAGACATCTAACATTTCGCGTTTTAGCTCGACGCCTTGATGTACTTTGATTAAGCGGATATGGGAAACTTTTTTACCCTCTCCCCATTTATCATTGCTATTGTGTTCGTAAGGCTCAGGATAAACGTCAAATAAAGTTTTCTCACCAGAACTTACGCGCATGCCGGTAACTCCGTCGCGTTTACGCTCCATGATGTCAACCGAGTCCAATTTGCTCAGTGCGCTAGCCACGATGATAAACATGTCGTCCACCGCAACTTCATCAAGCGCTGTCACTTCCTCAAATAAACTGTTTACGCTAGTTTTATTCATTGTTAAAAGGGCTTCTTGTTGTTTATCAAGCATTCGCTGTAACACTCCATTTCGTACTTTTATAAATTCTATTCGGCCTTCATGCCGTATGTAATGCTGTTAGTGCCAATGCACTTGTACCCCATACGAAGAGGTATTCAGCTATGCTATTTGTTGGAATTGTGAGGGGTGAACGATACACTCTTTGCGCTGGCCAGAATAATTTGAGCCCAGATGGAGTAAACCAGTCCCCCACTAAATGTAAGAGGTAGCCAAAGGCCACTGAGACAAGAAGCGGCTCTATGTGAACCATATAGGCTAATGCGGCCATGGCAATTATAGAATGCGTAATATTCCTGTGACCAAACACAATTCTAATCGGCCAAGATAACCACTTCACTCGACTACCGATTGTTGAATCAGGGTGATCAATATCAGGCAGTGCTGTCCCTAACGCCACCAAACTATAAGTCCATGGTTCTACGTTAGCTAGCTCTGGCAACACCCCTGATTGTGATAGTGCGTGCCACCCAGTCAAACTAACAACTAGGTGATTTACCAACATCATTGCTTATTGACCACCCGCAGTACCGTTTGGCGACACACCAGCTTCAGCCTGACGAATTTTCGCCTCAGCTTCCAGCAAACGCACTTCATGCTCTTGTTGAGCACGCTCACGCGCTTCCTGAGCCTTCTGACGCGTTTCGACTCGCTTGTTTAAAGTTCTGTATGCCGCAGACGCTTCTTCTTTCGCTAACGCCTGACGTTTACCTTCCTTCATGCGGTTTGTATTGTCGTATGGATAGAACAACAATACATAGGTGTTATAGGCACCATTTTCTAAAATGGTCTTACTGTCGATTTGCTCATACCCAGAGATATCCTGTTCGGCAATCAGCTTGTCGATAACTTGACTGTTATCTTCGCGAAGACCTGAACTGGCTCCATTATCTGAGATATATGAACGCTCTTGACCGCTAATAGCCTGCCCATACATTTTGGCCAAGTTAAACTCAGCCTGAAGCTTTGCTTTATTGAGGGTGAATTGCAGGTTTTTACCTGAACTCATGCCGGTACCATACACACCTGCATCAGTCGCCTTAGGAGGATTCAAGAACCAGTCCGGGGCTTCATCTAATACCTCTTCCATCGCATCCATTCGCTTTTCAAGCAGGTCTGCTTGATGCTTTGCATGCTCATCGACAGGGTTAGATGCGCAACCTCCCAGAAGCGCTGTAAAGGACGCAGCTAGCAATGTTAGTTTAATCTTCATATAACGGTCTCCGTGTAACCAATCAAAACGATACACTTTGAAATTAACACTGTATTTTGTAGCGCAACCCCTTCAGGCCCATTTTTTTGTGAAAATTTTCAAATAAGCATCACATGACGTGCGCGGTGTGATTTTGCGCACATCATAGGGTTTAAATAGTAAGCGGTATTTTGAGGGGGAGTGGCTTATTAAGGAGGTGTAATTATGTGCTTAACCACATTTAAAGAAGTTAAGAAGGTAAGTTATCGCAATACCTTTTTGCTGAGGCTCTGGTACATCCTTGAGCAACCATCATCAAACGAATACTTTCTTCCTGCTTTTGAGCCTCTGGAGATTCAAAATACTTGAAAGTATTAGGTCGCTTTTTTCTCTTAAGCAGCTTTTTAATATGGTGCGCGTTGTGATTCGGTAATTTCTTAAAATGCTCGATTTGAGGTAAAGAATGAGGTTGGGCTTTTTCGAAAAACTCAACGCCCACTAGAGCTGCGTCGTTAGCAAAAGCGCAATCTCCTAATACATTATTTGCGGCCCTAACACCTTCAGCATCTTTTACTCTTTCATTCAATTCAACTGCGGCTTGCCCATACATGATGGCGTTCTCCGCATTACCTGTTTGCAGATACATTCTTGCAATATAACCGTAGAACATATAAAGGAATTCTAAGCTACAGATATTCTTCTCAAACTCTAAAAGGTCATTAAGCAATGCCGTGTTTTCGTCTATGTCAAAGTTGGGCGCGTCGAAACCTCTAAATTCTTGGCAAATTCTAAAAAAGCGCTCAGCTAATAAATGCCCCTCTTCCAACTGTTCATTTATAATATTATTTACTATGTCTTGCACATGGTCGTACATCGAAAATTCTTCAATCATGATTTATTCCTGTTAGCACTACCACCGCACTAGATAGTTAAACGCGTAGTGATTATTCAGTATGTCCTGTTTTTTCTTGGATAGAGCACACAACTTTGCTCTTGTTCATAGAAAAGTACTTCGCACTTTGCAAAACAGTATTGCTTAGATATTCGGACATGTCTAATTAATGCGTAACCAATAATAAGTAGCAATAGAAAATCAGAATCTTTGGTCAAAGGGTATGATGTTTCCCATTAGAAGAATATGCCTTTGTATTCTTCGCCAAATGGCGATTTACCGCATATCATTTTGTCAAATAGCTATGGACGCATTAAAAAATCTTTTATCACTAAGATTGGTGCGAGAATCATACATCCCACTGCAATCAAATAAATGTTAGTCTCATTGCCAAAGACATCAATTTGAAAATTGGTTTTTTCTGTGATGTAAGTGATCAAAAAAGGCGAAATTAGGCAGTAAATAACAATTACAACAAAGCTTGATTTTTTCATACTGTTTCCCATTACCTTTTTATCAGCTTCATTTTGCTGATTTGTTCATTAGTAAGACCTGAAGCGATTTGTAGTAGTAGTGCAATTCTGGCTGCTGAATAGCTCTTAGCTTCCTGACTCATCGAAAAGCTGTAAGTTGTGGTACAGAAGCCGCCTTCCTTTTCATGGAATACAGCACGGACACCAGAGTTGTTATAGCCTGACAAGCTAAAATCAGTAGCTTTATCAATGTCATCAGACTCAATTGACTTCGTAATTGTCACGTTCTTATTTCCCATTAGCTCGATTAACACATTTCTGCGTGATTAATGATGCAATTTTCAGGTAATTCGTCATCAACAGGTGGCACATTACTCATTAATTCATCACGCAGCAACTCAAGTTCATTTTTAGCACCAGTGTAAAACTCGTTTACCAATGCTTTTTCTTCATCATTTGAAGCGTGAACAAGCTTTGCTTTTTGTTCTTGGCCTAAGTCGATTAAGCGCTTATCGATGTACATGAATGTGTTCATTGCTGCCTCGTTTTTCCAACTTCATCCAATGTACCCGAGCTTGTCCAAAATCAGTAAAATTGGCATCCCAACAATACCGAAAATTACGCCCCATCTAATGCAGGCGTTGCATATTCTGTCCGATAGATTTTCTTGGGTACAAAGTTCATTCAATGGATTTTCATTCATTTTATTTGCTGCCTGTTTCCTATGCCGTGATTTTTGTTTGAACGATGATTTGCTCACCACACTTTGAGCAATGCAAACCATAATGAGCTTCATCGAGAAAATGACCATTTACATTCGGTTCAAATTCACCAGCTTTAACTAAGTTTGGGTGCTGGCAATTAGCGCATTTAACTACTAGCGACTCAGTGTTTTCAGCAACAGCCATCACTTCATCCGTTTCATAGTCTCCCAAAGATACAATTTCATAACCTGAATTATGAATATCAATGACTTCGCGTTCTCTCATCTGATCTGAAATCTCGCCACCTCTACCAACGGTTAGGCCAGCTTTATACTTCCCTTTATGCTTTCCTTCAGAAACCAAGTGAAAAAACGTGTACACCTTTCCGTTCTCATCAGCTATTCGTGGAGTTTCATCAGAGCCAAGATAAACGAAGCCTTCAGAATCATCCTTATTGGATGTAAATAACGCCTTAATCCATGAAATCATCGTGTTTCCTATTGGTTGCGGATGGATGCTTTTAGCAAAGCTTTCTCAAGTCGCTCTATTTTTTCAGCTAGTTTTTTGAAGTGGATAGCATCCTGTTGCAGAACGTCATGCAGGTCGTCAACAACCGCAGCAAGCTTCCGCGTTGATACGGTTTTTTGACCTTCGATTATTCTATGCAGCGGCGTCAAAGCAGTACCTCTTGCCCTAGCGGCAGCTTTAATAATTGTGTTTGAGTAATCGTATGGATCGCGCATCATATTTCCCATCACCAATATTTAACTAATTTCTGGTCGGCTTTTACATAAAGAGGGTGTCGCGGTGAACCATTTTTTGTAACGCCAAGACACAGAGTATTCGCTTCGGAATACGCCAATACATTTTTCACTGCTTGAACCCTATCTGTTGGTGCATTTGCACCCCATGCACAACAAACATCTTTTTGAATCGTTTGTTCAGAAATGTAAAGTTCATTCATTGGGCCAACCGGATCGTTTGCAGAAAAAAGGTCTTTTGGTTTGGTGGCCCTGAAAGCGAAAAGATTAACGACCACAATGCCAGTGTAGCCGTTATCAAACGCAAAGCGGCGGCATCGTCTTATTGTCGGATCATCAAGGCTTGCATCTGCTGTTGACGGATTAAGCATTAAGAATACTAGAGGATTGCTCCCCTTCTCTCTCTCTAAAACATACCTGTAATTACCGCAATCGCTTATCACTGCTGACATTGCAACCTCCAATATTCGCGAACTCTGCTACGCCAAGACGAATTTGTTTCTTCAGGCACCAATTCAAAAAAGAACAATGGGCAGTCCAATGATGAAGGGCCTTCCCCCTCTGAAATATCTTTCATGCCGCCGATTAACCATTTGATTTGTCTTTTGCCTCTGTTCTCAACAACAACCCAAAAACATTCGACCTCACCTTCGTTTATCTCAAGATGTTGATTATCGTATCCTTGAGGGTAAACAACTAAGGGCTTTCCGTACTCTTCATCAACCCATTCATATATTTCGGTTAAGCTCATAACAAAATTCCGTACTAAACATTTTTAAACTTGACCAAATAAAACGGCCAAGCAAAGTAAAACGGATAACTAGCTATTCCTTCATGGGCTAGGCTAACGCCTTTGGTATGCAAAGCTGCGCGGCCAATAATAATCCAAGCAATGATTAATGAGCCCAAAAACCATCCGAACAAGAATAATGTTCCCATAAAGACGAATAACATCACTACGTATTCTTTCATAAGTCCCTCTATCAGTATTTTGTATTCAATTTATAAGACGGAACAACATGTGAATCTGGACATTTTGCTCGTAATTCCTATATCTAATTTACTATCAACTCAGTGCCAAAAAACGAACCCTTGCCGACCTTTTCAGTTGGTACCAAACGAGAACCACAAAACTCACCATACTCATCTCTAGCAGGAACCCACCGATATTGACCTTTATTTATTTTTGCACCACTAAGATCGATGGCAGCATCTTCGTACTGAGAAGGTATAAACTGTTCCTGACAGGCTTTTTTCATAGCATCAGGAGTTACATCACCTTTTGCTATAAAAGCTTGTGTCACGCCCTCTGCACTTAGCTGTGTCACTTTCACCTGTCGGCTCATGTTAAATCTCCTATCAGGCCAATTTACGTTCTTGCCAACACTCTACTGGAGCACTGGCCGCGCAATTATTACAAACAACATGATCTTCCCTATCGCCAGTGCCCCAAGCAGATTTCAGATTTTCGACGCTCAGGTCAGACTTTCCACAAAAAGGGCAGGACGGAAACTTGCCGCCAGAACGGTATTGCTTTGAAGCTCTAGTAGCTTTGTCCATGCCCAAAATTTTCCATATTAATGAATTGAACGGTTTGACGTCTTACTGACAACCAAATCATCAACGTTTACGTCAACCTGCTCCAAAGCGAAAGGGTTAGGCTCCGCTTCACACATTTCAAGATATTGGTGCCGCGCTTCAACTGGATCGAAGTTGGTTCCGTTCTCACGATTAAATGCTTCCACAGCTTGTTCCAGAGCAGCATCAAACAATGAATAATGAGTGATACCATGCTTTTCAGTAAAGTCCTGATCAGCTCGTTTCAGAGCTTTAAGAACAGGCGAATAATCAAGCTTTTCCATATCTGTCACCCTATTGCTCGTTTCTATGTCGATTCTTGACATAAAGGTGTTCCCACTGCTTTTCCAAGAGCGCGAATTTTGCTTTACCATCTTCAATCATCTGGTGCGGTTCACTACAAAGCATGACTCTTCCACGTAAGACAATTAGCGACTGTTCTACATATTTGAGATCAAGTACACAGAGAACAGTTAAATCCATGTGGTAGTTATTACCGTTATATGTAGATAGTAGAACCTGCGCAGCGGCACGGCTTCCACTGGTATCTCCCAGAGCAACATTTAAAAGAGACGAAACCGCTTCAGAGTAATCTCGCTCAGTGACAGTAAGTTTTTGCCTCAAAAATTCCGTTTCTTGCATTCTTGCCAGTATGCGTTCATTAGCCATTCGATATTTCCTATATTTAACTTAAGCGATACTCGCGAGCTTGTTCGGGCATTTTTTCTTTCCCTACAAGCGTTGGTTTAATCCAAATTAGACACGATTCAGACAAACCTTCACCTTTACGTTGATTTCTCCAGTGTCCTCTTCGCCAATGCTGTCTTTTTTTGTTATCAAAAGTTTGTTCACCGCTGAACATTGATCCACTTTTGCTAGAATTGACTTGCAAATATGTGATTGGGAAATGCCCCATAGATTTGAGTTGCGATTGCGCCTTATTTTTTTGTTTGCTCGTTTTAGCTAATGTACTTTTTTCTATCAATTTTTCTGGAGCATCTGAAGCGTAACCAATATTTGAGGGTTCGTGGGATGACAAATAACATAAGCAGTTTGCCAAATAGTTCATGGCATTATGAATTGCTTCACGACCGCTGCTTAAGTCCATAGATTCTCTTTTTGCTCTAATATCCCTTAAATCCGATACATTTGTAGTTTCAATTGGCATTGAGCCAGTAGCATGCTTCCACTTATTGGTTACCTCTGAATTAATCGCTGAATCAATTAGCTCACCTAATCCACCTTTCGAACTTCTACTTAATGGTAAGTAGAAATACCCTGACGGTGCGGACATCCAATGCCCATTTAGGTTTGTAGGAGCTATGACTAAACATACCTGAAGAGAGGGAACACTTTCCTCATCAATTACATAAGCACCAGTAATCTGGAGTTTACCCCATTGAACTGGACGGTGAAATTGGACGAAGTAAACTGGATAAGGAGACTTCAAAGCATCTATTGGAATGTCTTTCGCGCTTGTATTTTCAAGCATTTCACCCAATTTTTCAGTGAAGGAAAAGATATTATATCCATGACCTGCAAATGCCCCGAAATAAAAGGCGAGGCTTACTTCCTTCATGAAATCCGTTACTACTTCGTTCGAATTAATTTTTTTCAGATTTAGTTCATTATTCCAATCTCTAGTAATTCTATTTTGAATTTCATGTAAGCTTTGACCCGAAAGGCCATGACTTAAAAATATTTGCTTACTAAATTTTGCGTAAGGCCTGTTCTGCTGGTACCACATTGGGTGATAGTTACTAGAGTCCATCGTGTTTCCAATATCGTTAATTAAGCTCTAAGCACACCTTAATTGTTCTAAGTGCCACTCATTTGCATCTAAGTCGGGATCAATAAATTCATGTGGTTCACACATCTTTAGAAAGTCATGCCACATAGGGTTTAAATCACCATCTCAGCCACGCTTTTTCATAGCTTTTAACCAGTTTTCTTTGTAATCTTTTGGCACAATTATTTCCTATATCAGTACTTCATCCAAACTCTTTTACTCAACGTAGTTTCTATTCTGCAAATCTATTCGCGAGCCACTGCCGGTCACACACACCGTACCTCTTACCTTGTTCCTCATAAATCCCCATATAACCGATTAACCACGACCTATGAAGTTCTGTACCTGCCAATACTTTGCGAAGCCATCGTGGTGCTAGCCACTGTCCGTAACCCAAAATGTATGACTGGTGAAGGATATTTTTAAGCATCGAGCCCCCTGTTAGCTGATGACACTATTAATTAAGCTTATGGATGTTCTATGAACTGAACCCTTTTCCAATAAGGCTTCAGCAAACTAGGGCAGGCTATCAGGTAATTTCGAAATTTCTTCAACCGTGACTTTATAATGCTGACCAGCTTTCAGCTTAAACGCGAACGGTGCTATACCGGGCATTATTTTTGAGTGTCCATTATCGGCTGACAACATCACACCATCTGTCCACACGCCAACAACTTTTTGGTCATCTATGACTGTAGAATGGGCTTCCGCTTCGAATTGACCTACCACTTTACCTGATAGCTTCAGCTCTTCTTTAGCAGAAAGACTGTCTTTAGTGGGTAGTTCAGGTGCATCTTCAGCAAATATAAACCAGTTTTTAAGTGACTCTCTCACGTTAAGCGCTGGATGGTCGAGGCCCATTACATCAACCCCGTTACTTCTAGCGGTTTTTATCGCCATCTCCATAATTTTATCAATTAAGGCTTCATTGCTATTTGACATAAAAAATTCTTTCCTTGGGTGTTTAATGAGATAATTCGCTGGCCGAACTTTTAAAGCATTGGTTTAATTCAGTCTGGAGGGCAACTTCTGTCGTTTCGAAAAGCCGAACAAGCAATGATTTGTTCACTGGAGCTTGGCGCTGTGCCTCTTTTACTACACGCACCTTAAAATGCTCATACTTGTCCCACGCTGCTTGTCGAATAGCACGCTCTCTACTTTCGTAGTCACCATCTTCATAAAGGTATTCTTTTGTAGAGTTTTGGTCTACATCGCCATTAGGTAAGTGCGCTATTACACGCCAGCGGTTTCTGTTTTTCGAGAAGTACTCTCTTATCCCTACTGGCAGATTACTGATACCCGTCTTCTTTGATTCAGCATTTTTGTTGCCTTCCTTGACCGACTTTGAAAAAGGGAAAACACCATCATCAGCACACAGCTCAATCTTTTTCCAAAAAGCTTCACGTTCAGTCGGAAAGCGGGGTTGAAATGTCCTAGCACCGCTTACATGAAAGAAGCGCCACCTGTTTCTTTTTTCCTCATATGTAACGCCACGCATACTTTACCTCTACGCTACTTAAAACTTAACTTAGGGTATCATCTTAACTGATTATTGGTGAGCGCAAGCCCTAAACACGTTTGTTCGGAATTTATGTCGTAAGTGCAATTAAATTTATGCCCTAGCAGCAATGTTTGTTTACGAAGTCACGAGTAACCACCAGCAAGCTAGGTGGAGAAAAGCCACGACTCAGCCTTACTATATTCAAACTTCGCCGTGGTCGGGTACAAGCTGGCTTGGATATACCCGCCCTTGTTTTGCTGAATAGCCCACCTTGCTGCTCTTTCAGCTTCTTTTACTGATAGGAATATCGCACTATCCCTTTTCCCTTTCCTGTCTTTATATTGCAGTCTACATGCACCGGAATACCCTTCGTCCAAATACGATATAATCTCTCTACCCGTTATTGGGCAGAGGTAATTCTTATGCACCAGCACTCTCCATAACCTTTACCTTAAATGCATCATCAAGCGCTGGAATTCTACCGGACATTTCTTGCCAGTGATGAAGACGGTCGAACTCAATGGTATGTATGTGGCTTTCTTCAACACGTTCTATGAGTAAACCATTTTCAAATGTATCCGTGTAAAAACACTTTTTGGGGCTGCTGTTGCCCTCATATAACACCTCCATCGCCACCTTTGATTCTAATGGCGAGTAGTTTGATAATCGTTCAGGGGTTCTGCACTCAAAATTGCCCTCTCTTGTTTTGGTCCAGTTAAGCGGATCGTCACTAATGCAGTTGTAATCGCTATCCAGTACATTGTAATTAACCCTATGTGTTATTACCTGCTGGGCATTTAAGCTCCATCTGGTCACCACGCTGAAACTGAAAATAAATTTGCCGGTTTCGACAAATATCCCATTTATTGCCTTCCTTCCAGCCTTTCGGCAAGCAACATGATGCGTTTTATTGGGGTAAGGCTTACGTGTCGTTACGTCAATGTTACCGCGCAGCGTAAGGTCTAGTTCAGGAATAGTGATGTCCACCAGCGATACCGAAACATTGGCGTACTTATTAATTATTTTTGGAATTAGATGTAAGAGCATTTTTTCGTTCCTCATATAACTTGGAACTATCATATCTCTGACATTAAAGGGATCTTGGCAATTTAGGGGTCTAAAATTGGAGCTAAACACTTTTAGTTATCAAACATACATAAAAAAGCCCGCCAGAATAGCGGGCTTGAAAGGTAATGCTCTTACTATGCATTACTTATTTCTTTTCCAGTAGGCCTCAAGTAATTTACAACTCCTACAGTAAAACAAGTAGGTAATTAACAAAAAGGTTACTACTGGTTGATTTGAGGATAATTCCCCAATAATGGCTACAAGATTATAATCGAGCATGTTACTGGCCGTTTGTCTGTTAGCGCTTGATGCGTGGGCTATTTTGTGCCCATTTTCATTTTTAATTTATTGATGTTTTTCACTGCGTTTTAGTTGAAATGAAAACCTGTACGTTTCTCAACGTTCGATACCTAGTATACAGCACCATCCTTTTTCCGCCGCTCTTTTTCTATACAATTGTTTTAAGTCGCAGTGGATATTACCTGTTCCCTCGAACAGTTATATATCAAGTTTGAATTTTGTATATTCGTTGCTCTGATTCAACTGGGAATTAATTATGAATGAAACTGATTTAAAAGCCCTTTCAGCAGCGAACAATAGATTACCGCATAACGCGTATTTTGCTTATGAAGGTACAGAGGTTATTGAGTTCAATTTTCTCTTTAGTGTAGGCATAGAGCTATTGAACGGTAGGAAACTAAAAGCAAGCGCCATTCAATCCTGTGCTTTTTCGCTAAGGTTTGATGACGCTACGGAATGTCGCTTAAATGAATTAGAATTCGTCTAACGTACTTCTTTGCTCCAAAACAATTTGTTCAAAGATTATCTTCCCATCATCATCAATTTCAAACCCAATGCAGTCATGAACCTCATCATGTTCGTCCATATCTGAGCATCCGTTATATACATTCCATTCATAGCTATAGGAGAGTGTAAACGTGCTGCCATGATTATGTTCTACACTCTCCACTACAATCCCGTTGTAGCATTCGGCCCGGTGGTTGATATGACTCAAATCACCTATCACTATCGAATCAACTTCATGATGCTCATCTTGTATGAGCTTTTCTAATTCTTTGCACAGCTCTTTTGCTGACTTCCCATTGGCTTCTATATGCATTCTATAATCCTTTGCACATGTAAAGGAACTTATAATACGTGAACCACTGCTTCTTACAAAGATTCCGCTCTATTTCCTACAGCGTGCATGATCTCATCATCATCAATATCTCTAAACCATTCTCCATTTAAGCGCCTTTCTTTGAAGTACCTGTGCATTCTGCTCTCTTCATTGATTGCTAAATCATTCGTTTTCAGTACCAATGAAATATACAATTTATCCGCATTTGCCGTCTGCAATGCGTTTAACCGCTTAGCTGGATTCTTACTGATGCCAATCTTAACCTTGTTACTGTTCTCTGGACGTATCACATAAAGGTATTGCTGCTTATCTATGCCATTAGCCGAAAAGATATCTCTATATTTGTAAGAGCCTACCTTACTTGCTTTTTCATACCGTCTGGCGACGCGCATGCGCTTCTCCATAGACTTCGTTAATTTGTTTTCAAGTCCAAGTCTATGCATCATTTCCTGCTCTTCAGGAGTTGGCTTTGGTGGCAACTTCACCGCTTCAGCCCGACCATTTCTCATTAAAATCCGCATCCGGGCATATCTTAAATAACGCCTAAGAAGTTCTACATCCACGGGCAAAACTGACTTTTCTTCAATCTCACAAATATGCTTTACAAAGTCGTCATAGTTGTTGCTTTCTTCGCTCAGGAGTTTAGCCGCGTTATGTATGCCGTAATTCAATATTACTTTTACTCGCGCTTTTAACGCTTTCGAAGCTTTCTTCTTTGTGGGGTAACACGCATACTCAGCGTAGTTGATTGCATTAGGCGCCACATACGGCGTCACCTTGCGGTCAGCTTCTGGGTTCACCGTCTGCTTTTGTATTGGTTTTGAAAACAGCTCCTGCATTGATGTGGGAGGGGATAGCTTAGGTAGTATCCTTTCTATCTCACTTAAATACTCGGTATTTCCTGACGCTTTAACAAATTTTATAAACGTAGTTAAGTTCGTTTGAGTGCCTATAAGAGAGGATTTCCAGCCTTTTTTTGGTGGAAAGCCGACACCAAGCACTTTAAGCTGCTTGGCATTGTAACCACCGTTGGGTGTTGTCGCTTTTTCTAACCTTTCTTTAGTTAGTGTAATTGGTCTATCCATTTAGCCTGTTTGGAAAAATTTTGTTGGTTTTTGAAATGCACCTTCAATGACCAGCCATAAAGCTGTTACCTAAGTTTGAAGATGGGAATATCTAGGAGAAACGAACCGCTTTAATCACGGTTCATTTGGATTGGATTTGTGTATCTATCATATGCGAATGTTTATTTCGCTAAGCGACCTTTCTAGGCTTAACAGAAATATCAGATAGCGAGTCAGCATTGACTAAATATGGCATTACCCATCTGACTTCTTTGGCACGCTTTTCTATAGGGAGCGGTATGCTCTTACCATCTTTATCTTTCACTGGTAAGCCATTGTCGTCTTTTAAAATGCGATCGCCTATGTAAAACGTATTGAAGAACCCTAAACGGATATGTGGCTCCTGCTTTCCTTGTTTCCCTTCCCTTTTGGGCTCATCTTCCCTGTGTAGTTCATATGCTTTACCTATGCGAACATAGTCGTAGGTATTTTTCATTAACCGCGCCTGCGCCTTTCTCTTTTTGGCGGGATTTTTGATATTGAGGAGCTTCTTTTCCATCCCAGCCATTTCTTTCATTTCTTCGCGCACGCTTTTTTTCGCTGTCATATACAAAAGCGTATTTATTACCAGTGCTATCGCTTCTTTCATGTCATCTATTGGAATACCAACAAACGCATGCTGACTTGCCTCTTCCGCATCGAAAACCGCGTCTCTGATGGACAAACCTTCTACCTTTGATGCTGAAATCGAGAATAGAGTTGTTTGCATGGCTGCGTTATTTTCAGGTTTACCCACAAATAGCATGTCGAAGAACAAAACATCTTCATTATCTTTGATGGTGCCCTTTTCGTATGCCACTTGTAGAGCACTGTCATTAGCAATGATATTGCCATCAACCATTGCTTTCCATGTCACAGTCCTAGTCTGCACATAACACCCCTGATACTTAATGCCGTCTACATCAGCAATATCAGTGTTCAGACCGTTCCAGTCTAAGTACATCGACTTATAGGGCGTATTAATCATCGTGATTGGGATGTTTGTGAGCTTGTCGGTATCCGTCAGTCGTAACATTTGATAAAGGTTTGGGTGATACGCAATCGTCGGCCCCTTGTGGGCGAGATGTGCTGCCTCAATGATACGTGCCTGAAGAAATGTAGATACCCCCTCGTGTGCCTGCCCTGAAGCAGAGAAACCGGCTTCACCATGTAACCCCTCAGCTAAACGGTGATAAACGTCTGGTGCTTTATTCGCGAGGTATTTAATCAGCATCAAATTGGGGCGAGAGAAATGAAAATGCTCCGTCCAATCGGCAATAAACGAGAGCATGTCTTTAAACTCTTTTGATGAAACGGGATACAAAAACATAGGCAAGAACAACTTTGTAAACCTATCAATGTTTTCAGGGTAAGGTAAGGTCTCACTATGGGTACTATCAGAGAAGCCTGCTTCTGTGACTCTTTCAATGTAATCAAACAACGGCGCGATAGTGGGCCTATTCTTTTTGTATTCCGCTAAATTAACTTTCATTGCATCCCTAAACTTTGATGTTTCCAATATTTTTATCATACCCCATAGACGGAGGTGGCAAGCCTCGCTAATGCAAGTATCGAATTTTACTTGGTTCTTCCAGAGACAAAGCTTTTTATACAAGCACCTTCTTTGATGGACATGGTGATGTGATTAAGCGATGTCTTCCGTGGACATGGGTATGATACCTAGCTCCATAAACTTTGTCTTCGAAAGAGTCTGGTTTAACTGCGTAATGGGGGTTGCCCTACAAATTACCGTGAGACGATGTGTCTATAGAACAGTTACATCACATATCGCGGAGAGGATAATGTCTAACGAATCCACCATGACTGAGAAATTTAACATCCTAAAGAAAGCAAAAACTTTCATTGCAAAACGTGAAGCGGATTTTAATAGCCTTATTCAGGAACAACATGGTACCGGCCTTACTAAAGATTTTAGCCAAGAGCTGACAGCTTTTTTAAACGAGCTAATGAAAAACAATTTCGTAAAGCCTCATCACCTAATTGACGCTAACCGTTTAACATCAGCATTCCTTGATGTCGCAAAGCATGGATTATCGTTGGTCAAAGAGTCTGGGATGATGTTTTCGTATGTCACCATGTCAAAGGAAGGGTTTCACATCTTTTCGAGCTACAACGGCCTCATACGCCTCGCTGTGCTTTCTGATTCAATTAAAGTCACCACGGCAAGTACTGTTCACGCCAATGATGACAAGTTTCGTGTATTTACGCGTGAAGACGGTACGCAAGCTGTAGAGCATGAATTTGGCTTGGCAGCATTGCGAGAAGGGCGAGGTGATATTGTTGGTGCCTTTTGCGCTACAGAATTTAGTAGTGGTGTGAAAACCTCCTCTATCGTTGACATAAGAGAGATTTATCAAATTAGGGCAATGGCTGATTCGACCTATTGGGATAACTTCTTTATGCAAATGGCATGTAAAACAGCCGTGCGCAAGGAAGCAAAAAACTGGGTTCGTTTTGGTAACAACACACGCCTTTTGGCTGGCTTATTAGATCACGAGCAGGAACTATCTGCGACTGAGTTTCCCAATAACCCTGTCAACAAAAAGGCTGAACAAGCAAAAGCTGATAAAATTGAACCTGAAAAGGAGCAAGAGCAAGCACCACAACCTCGAAAACGTCGTTCTATGTCAGCTTTAGGTAAACAAGCGTAACCATGCGTATTGTATCTGAGCAGGACATTAGCAAGCTAGGCAAGCACGCGCAGTCCCAAATTCGCAAACACATGGATAAAAGTTCATCGGTGAGCGGCAAGATGCCCTCACCACCTGCGGCAAAGCGTATCGATGGAGGGCTAAAATCCACCAGCAAAAAAAGTAAAGATAAGCACGGCGTCACAGAGCACGGCCATAGGTTCTGTCACTACCCTTCCCCTGATCCCTTTGTCAAAATCCATGCACTTTTAGACATCGAGTTTGGTCGATACAGCGAAGGCGGTAAACATGCATCCGAGGTCATTTTACCGGGCCATGAAATTGCGTTTCGGTATGACTTTGCCTTACTACCATGGAAAGTCTTCATTGAGAGTGATGGGTTTGGACCTCACAGAGACAAAGAATCGTTTAACCGTGACCGGCAGAAGCAATCCTTCGCCCTACAAAATGGTTGGTTAGTACACCGCGTGACAGTCAGGGATGTCTACGACGGACTCGACAAGTTCTTAGGTGACTTGAACCGAATCCTTTCTCATCGCCCGTTATTTACTGTAACCTTGCGCACTAAAGGTAAGTGTTACTTTGAAGTACATAGTGAAACAGCACTGGAGCATAAAGTAGATGTCAGACAACATGGATAGAATCATTGAGAAAATTAGCAAGCTGCTGGCGATGGCTAATGACTCTTCTTCACCTAATGAAGCGATGATCGCTGCCAGACGAGCAAGGGCCTTAATGGACAAGCACCAGCTTGAAGTCTCTGACATTGAAGCCGCCAAAGGCAGCCAGTTTCTTGAGCTTCAATACGAACTCAATGGCTCTCGCTCACCAAAGTGGATGGTTGCACTTGCCTCTGCCTCTTCTTCACTTAATGATTGTCGAGTGCTACGTCAGCGCGGTATCTACGACACAAATATGTCGTTTGTATTCCAAGGTTTCAAAGCAGACACCATTGTGGCCAAGCTCACATTCGAATATTTCGTCGAAGCGTGTGAAAGGCAACTTAAGCAACTAAAACTAAAAGGTGCATCAAAGCGAAACTTCTTTCGACTGGGATTTGCCCAACAAGTGAATTACCGATGCGCACTAATCGTCAATGAACGTCAGCAAACGATGGTATCATCAACTGGTACAGCGCTTATTCCGCTTAAGATGTCACAAATTATCGAATACTTTGGCGAAACCGGTACTTATAAGCCAGCACCCACGCGAAATGCTTCCTCTGAAGAGATTGCAGCTTATATGCGAGGGGTTGAGCAAGGTAAGCAATTAGGATTAGACCCGCAGGTTGAAGGTGAACGCGCAAAAGCACTAAAGGCCCAAAAAGAAAAGGAGCCGTCACAATGAGCAAACGATTTTTTAATTTTATGGCAATTGTCTCTTTCTTAGCGTATCTGGAAACCGGTCATATTCATTTTCTAGGTGGCCAATAGCTTTACGGGCCGCTCAGCAACGTAGCGTTCACATTACTTTTTTTGCCCTTTGTTGCGGTTATCGGGCACATATTCGATACGCTAGAAAAGGTCAGCAAGCGAAACGCCATCATCGTTAAGGTTGAGAAAAACTCTCTTAATGCCTATACGCTAGATAGTAAGCATAGCGCGTTTATTTTAGGGAGCTTTTCAGATAGCATGCATTTCATCGCTAACGCCAAAGCGCTTGAAGAAAACTTTAATGCACTTCTCAAAAAGCATGCTGCGAATACAACAAAACTTATGCCTGCCCCATTCGTAATTATCAAAGCGTCTTTGACCTTGGTAAGCGAAATCGAACAGGAGTGTCTTGTGAAGAGTGCTGAAAGAGCTGGAGCGGTAGTAGCTGTAGTTGTCGATACCGATGCCTCTGATGAGGATGTTCAAAGTGCCATTGAAACGAATTCATCAAAATTCATGTGGAGTTAACATTTACCGTGCTTATTTTTGCATACTTGGTAGTTTATCTAATTTTTCAATTTTTTATGCAATGCATTGTTGGAAGGTCACAGCGTAGACTTTTGATTATACTCGCTCGTGATGCTGGTGCAGTCGGCATGACCGCTTTGGTCGCATTTATGGCATCGAAAGCCGGTCTTCACGAAGAAGTTCACCCTTTGATATTTCATATAGCCTGTTACGCCCTTACAATATCAGTCTTATCATTTATCGGTTTGTCTGTGATGAATAAGCGCAACAAATCTACATCTTAGTACAATGGCATGGGGGAAGTTCTTACACTCCCTCGAACGTTAACTCTCTCAAACTATTTGCCACAACGTCTATGAAAGACATGCTTCAAATCTGATAAATAAAGCTTTTTCATTCATTTCTAATTCAAGTAGTCTTGTGCCCTCAACAACAGTGCTACGCTAAAAATACCGAAGATAGTTTGCATTCTATTCACCAATGCTAGTGACTTTCTTTTTAAAGTCACTTTTCTATTGGCTTAAACCATCGAGAGATATGTTGTATTCGATAGAATTAGTTGTTGAGTTATACAATTTAAACATTAGAAATGGAGACTCTAAATGCAAGAAGCTGTTCAACAAGCCTATGTGGGCGACCGTTTTTGGACATCTACTGGAAGGGAAATCACTGACCTCCCCACACTCAAAAATATTGATGAAGTAGACCGTTCAGCTATCAATGAATTACGAAAACACTATCCGAACGCAAGGGTGGTAACTGGCCGCGTTACGTCGACCTATCTTTATAAACGTGTTTATCACTCTGGTAACAGCAACCTTACGGAGAGCTTTTGGTGGGTTGAGTTTGTTGATAAAGATGGCAAAGAGTCTTCTTTTAGCCTGAGCGCTGAAAAGCCCCAATTTCAGAATCTGAAAAAAGGCGCGGTCCTCTCCTGTTTTTGGATATCAGGTTTAAGCCTGACTCACGATATTCAAGGTGCAGATGCTGACCGTATTGTAATGAACGATAGAACTCCGGGTGCAGTGATCATCCATAAAGATGATGGTCAAACATCGTTTATCAATGATGCTTACACTCCAAAAACAAAGAAAAAAATATTCTTGTTTTTGCCAGCATTTGTTATTTCTGCAATCTTTTCCGCTTATCAGTTCGATTTTAATAAGATAGGGCTACTCGTGTCTTTTGGTGTTGGCGCACTTGTATTCGTTATCGAGGCTTTATTGCAGCACAATGACTACAATAAGAGAGAGCGAGCTTTTGAGTCAATTAAGACCGCAGTAGCCAAACTATTAAAGGTTTCGAAGGATACGCTTGGCTTTCATTTGTCAATTAGACAGCCTGAGCCCAGCGACGTTATTTGTGGCGGGTGCGAACAACGTATTCCAAACGACGCATTATTCTGCCCCAAATGTGGCGCCGTGCAGAATCAACAAGATGACAAACCATCAAACAGTGTTATAGCTATAGAGGAAGGCATTCTTAAGGAAGTCATGCCCCTAAACTATATTGATAGGTATACGCACAAGTACGCCATGCTGAAAAGCAATGAAGCTGACGTCAAAGTATCTTTCATGTTCGGCAGAGTGCTAAGTCGTGACACCTTTGCGAATGTAAATGACATAACCAATGTGACATCCACAATAACTACCTATGAGGTTTATAAACATGGTGTTTACATGGGTGACAAGACAGAAGAAAAACGTAGCGAGAGAAGGACCAAGACATCTAAGATTGAAGGGTCTGTTCTGGTCAGATTGGCCGATGGTCGGATTGAAGAGCATACCTTCCCTGAAAAAATGACAGGATTATTAGATGATGGGGATTGGTTCATGTTCGCTCAATCTAAAGCTTTACTTGATAACCCTATGATGAACATTGAATATGCCTATAACCTAACGAAAGATATTGAACTTAGCACTTCGTCTTTTGAAAACTACAAGGGTCGTTCTTCGTTTGGTAAGTGGTTAGTAAGATTGTTAGTGTTTGGTGGGTTGCACTGGGGTTGGTCTACCTTGTCCACGAAATTTGTTCATACTGCACAAACCGTCAACAACGAGGCGATGGGCGCTGTAAGAGAGAATGCGTTTTTTATTTGGGCCTCTAATAATATGTTGTTCATAGAAAACATCTTCATCTTCATCTTTGTAGCGTTGACATTGAAGTGGCTGAGGAAAGGTTTAACCTATCGAAAAGAAAATCGTAACGCCAGAAAGGCCATCATGGCTCCGCTGAATAAAGCGATAGCAGACGCAAAAGCCAAACTGCCTGCGCTTAAAGAAAAAATCCTACGCGTAGTTTGATTAAACCTCTATAACTTATCGACGTGTTCATTCGAGCACGTCGGGTTCTTATTACGTCTACTGTAGAAATAAATGGGGATTACTTTATGGCGTTCACACAAAAGCGAACATGCAAGGGATGTTTATTTAGCCATGTTACTTCATGTGAGTATGGTGTACACATAGAGGTTATTCCGCACGCCGCTAATAAGCCACTGGAGCCCTGTCATAAGATCACGACCAATGCAGAAGAGCGCCGTTTTCATGAACTGGGATTGGATTATGTCTTCAAAGCAGACTTAGAGATTTACAGAAGTAATAAAACGCAGTGATCAAATTTAGTGAGTAGTCAGGGGGTAGCTTCACCACCCCTACTGAATCTACGAAAAGCAAGTCCACTCATCATTCTCCAACACTTTACCTTCACGAATTAACGCCTCTCTTACTGCTGTGAATGCTTCATTCTCATCAATAAATTTCGAAACGTTTACGCCAGTGTAATCATTAGCGTTGGCCAGAAGAACTTTCTGCTCATTGAATAAAAAGATATGCATGTTTTCCATTGTGTTTACCTCGGTTAGTTAGTTTGATTCACCACCTAACATCCTCGTAAAGACGCTTGGTGGTGAACCAAACTCAAGGTTCACAGCGGGTAAAAGGTGGCAAAATGCCACCTGCCCTTTATGCCAATGAAAATTGTGCTAAACGCTCAATCATTCTCGCAGCAAATGAAGTATCAGTTTCAAGAGGTGTCGAACCTAACTCCTCACATAGTGATTTATTAAGTAAGAAACGCTCCTTCTCTGAAACAAACGTAGATTCGTACATTTTGGCTAAGGTTGTGAATCGCATATACGCATTGGTATCTGCATCATTCACAAACATATCCTCTAACTTCTCTAACAGTTTGGTTTTGACTTTAAAGTCAATCTTCATTTCTGTAACTTGATCGCGCACTACAACATAAATATCTTGCATATCGTTTTTCATATTTGCCTCCTACAGCAAAAAAAATAAGCCAAAGGAGACACCGGTCAGGTGTGCTCCCTGACGGGTTTTAATAACTAACTAACTGAACAACGTTTTAATAAAAGTTTTGCATGCCCACTGATAACTCACCGCTGTAATTGCTGGGTAATTCTTCAATCTTCCAGACAAAATTAAGGGGTGTAGTTACCTCGGTGGTACCTTTAACATCAATGAAGTTATAGGCACCCCAATCGGCATAGTCAGGCTCACCTTCTTTGGCAAGTGCTAACTCATTTCCGAACTGGTCTATGCAAAGCATCATATTTTCTTTTTCAAGAAAAGAGACGCCTTTTAATAAATGTAATTCTTTACACATCGTGTTTTTCTCTTAATCAAAAATTGAAGAGCAAAACACGCCCAGCAAGGACAATGTTTTGCCCTTATTGGGTGTAGACTCAATGAGTCTTTCCATTAGTGTATTTCTACACCTTTGTTCTTTAAATGTGTTGATAGATAGAGTGCATTAGAGCCCTTATCTTCAGCGGTAACAGAAACATTGTTCTGTATAGTCCAAGGTATGTTTGCATCATCTAATTGTGCGGCCCAAAAATCGAAACAAGCTTTCACTTTTTCGTGGTAGACACAATAACAATGAGCATAGAAACCAAGGAGTAAGTCATATTGTTTTCGAGTGATTTGCATAACAATTCCTCAAAGAAAAAGGACAAATCACTAGCCCATAAGGACAATGTTTTGTCCCTGATGGGTTTAAATAATCTTGCGATTACCAGTTAACGAACGATGGTTCTACATCAATGTTAATTGGATTAATGGGGGTATATCCAGATTCCAACAGGCGATTAGAATAGACGGGCTTTACATTATCAGCAGTAGAAACTGTGATATGAAATACCTGTCCATTAGACCGTTCTTTTTTACCATCAACTGAAACAACTAAAGCTTGCGCTTTATCGTCAGAAGCAACACCGATAACTTGGACATTATTGGGATTGGAAGGTAAAGGGGAATTATTAGGAATACCAAAATCTACGGTTATATGGTGCATAAAGTGATTACAGTGAACTGGTGAAGCAATGCGCTTGATTTGTTCGGGTTTCACTAAATAGCAAGAATAAGCCATATCATTAGTCCTATTGTGTAAGAAAAAACATATAGGACTCACCTGTTTGGTGTGTCCCAAACAGGGTTTCGTTTTGCATAAAGCTGACGAAGAACGAAGCTTCGGTTTAAGGTTTTCTCCGTTAAAGTCTCTACTATTTTGTACAATGCACAATGTAGTTGAGACACAAGTGACTTCTGCGCGGGATTAAAATGACCATAATGGCCATTAAAAAAGTGCTAACAGAAGTGTTTTGTTGAATTTAGTTTAGACGAAGCTGGGGCGAAGGTAAATACCACCAGCACGATATTTCCCCTAATTCAGTAACTAATACAGATATAAAAAACTCATACTTTTAACGTCGCACTATCAAAGTCAGAATAAAACAAATATTATTTCTATCTAGGTCGCGCATAGCCGTATTCGATTAAGCAAAGGAATGACAATGGGCGCTTTTACTCTCATACCATTTGGATTACACCTGAAAAGCAATCAGGTAGTAGATGTTGGCAGCGTTCAAAACGGAATTAAGTGCGACTGTATATGCCCATCCTGCAAAACACCTTTAATTGCGCGACATGGTTCCATCAAAGAGTGGCATTTTGCTCACCAATCAAGAGACGTAAAAAAGAAAACGGAAAAACCCTGTGATTATTCCTTTGCTGTATCGGTAAGGTTAATGATGAAACAGCTATTTGAAGAAGGCGCGATGCTTTGCCTACCTTCCTATTCAAAAAGCTTATCTGCCACCATTCCGGGTTCGAAGCACCCTTATTCACATCGATACACATTGACTGAGGAAAAAGTGGTTCAGTTCGACACTGTTGAATCAGAATTGATGCGCAATGGTGTGATGGTAGATCTTGTTCTTAAGATTGGTTCGTTCGAACTGGTTGTGTACATTACGTATGATGGTCGACGCATACCAGAACAACTCAAAAGCCCAGAAAACAATTCTGGGGTAATAGAGTTTAATGTAATGTCTCTAATGCAGGCCTTTGAAGAAACCAAGTCTGGTCAATATAAAGATGCTCTCATTGAGTTCCTAGCGCGTTCGCACACCGGCAAATATTGGCACTATCACCCTAGAGAAGGACGATTTCAGCAACGCCACGATGAGTTTGTTAGTGATAATAAGGAAACGTTACTAGCTGATATCGACACTGCAAGAGGCATATACCAGAACACGAACATTTATACGGGGCCTGCGACTCATACTAAAACGACAGAAATCGCGAACGCCCCCCAAAAAACCTTAACTACTTCTAAACAACAATCACGCATTTATGCGCTCGAAAAAGGGTCGGAATCTGTTTATGTGTTATTAGGTAGTCAAAAAGCTTCCTATGAAAACGGTGAAGGGTTTCGTGAAAATACCATGGGGAAATATACCGACTTTAGAGAATCAATGCTGCACCTTTGCATAAAGTGCGAACACAGGTGGGAGGGGAAATCAAACCTCTGCAATCAGTGCCAAAACTTTGAGTACACACGCTCTGTTTTTTAACTTCTACGAGATTAGAAGGTGCTCATATTTTGAAGATGCGTATCACTTTTTTATTTTAAGCTTCAAATTTAAAATCATCGCTTTCCTTATCAAGACTCTGAGCATAAAGCATTGCCTCTCGTTTCAACTCAGCAAATGCAGCTTTCGCCATGTTTAGCTTGCTTGCTTCCATCTTCGTTTCATCAAATACACGTTTATACTTAGAAAAGAATTCACTTTGATTTTTTACATTGGTAGCGTTCGTTATCATCTGCCAAAATTTCTTATCCTATATTCGCTTAACTGCTATTTTGTAAACCTGATTGCGTTCCCACTTGCCAACCGCTACAACCGATATAACTAGCTCATTATCTCTAACCTGATATACAAGCCTATATCCAGCGCTATGCAATTTAATTTTGTAACAATCTTCCATTCCGCTAAGCCGAGCTGATTCGACTCGCGGATATGCTAGGCGCTCCTGAAGCTTCTTTTTAAACTGCTCCCGAATTGTGGAGTCTAGCTTTCGCCACTTTCAGTACCAGAAACCCATTCTGAAACACTAAAGCCAAGCTCCTGCCTCGCCTGTTTATATTCTTCATTTTTACTTGGACTTCCACTCAGCTTTCAATTTTAAATTTTATTTTTCACTGCATTCAGCGAAAAATACATAATGGCTACCCACTTTTCTTATTTCCACCGCGAAACAGGTGCCATCTAAATCAATAAACAGAGGCCACAGTGCAGGGTTACCCGTTACAGTCCATACTTCGCACTTTTCGTCCTCAACTATCGGATTGCACATCTCCCCATAGTCACGAGAGAGAAGATAAACCAAAGATGTGTCCAGTTCCGTGCATAGTTTTTCGACAGCATTAGGAGTCTGAATACTATGAAACTGTACTTCGCAAGGGGGGAGTAAATCCTGATGTAAAACATCAATGGAGTGTAAATTATTGCTTTCGGGGATTAGTTCTATTAACGGTGATGTGTTTGATTCGTTCAAACATCGGTTAATCGCTAGAATAAGTTCGTCTCGCTGGAAAAGTAACGTTTGAGTTATTTGTTTACTTTCCCGCACTGCTGTAATCATCAAATCCCAGCTCGCATCATCCTCGTTGTACTCAATTGCACTTTCTGCTTCATGTTCAATCAAAGAGGTACATCTTAATGCGTAGCAGCATTGCTGAAGGGTATTAACTGTTTCTATGAGTGTTCTCATGATGCATCGTTATTCCAATTAATCTTTAACCACCAATAGTTCAGTGATTTTTTTATCCCAATGTGAACCGAAATCTCCGTGTTCTCTTAGTTCAGAGAGGAGGCAATTGGCTTTATCTAGTTGCTCTTCTAACTGCTCTATTGCTGGCTCCATAAAGGACTTAGCCATACGCTCAAAATGTTTAACATCCTTTTCTGTTGGCTCCACCCTCTTACTCCGCATGAAATTAATGAACAGCTCTCTACTCATGATTTTTTCCCATTAGATAGTTTCGCTGTTTGCAATGACATTTTCGGCTCTAAAAGCAGTGATATTGTTATCACTAATAGGAAGCCCCATGTTGTCTTGATGAACCTCATACAGCTTATTATGTTTGCCTCTAATTAGCAGATGAACAGTTGAAGATGTTAAGGAACCAGCTTCAACGACCAGTTCGCAATCATCTGGCATATCGGACAAGCATTTTTGCAACCTTTTCATCCACTTTTTATGCTCTGGTATCATGACTGTATTTCCTACTTTACTAATTCGAGGTGTTCAACTTCCAAATCCAGTTCTTGAAACTCTGGAACATCAGGATTGTAAACACAGTTGATAACGTTACTTTGAGTTATGATTTTATTGACCACTTCAACCAAATGGTCTTCGTCATAAAGTTCACCCGTAACAGATTGCAAAACAGCTTCCCTAAGCTCTTCAACATTGTTACTTAGTTCGCGCCTGAAACCATTCATTGAAAATTTCATACTGTTTCCTGCTGTTCTAAAGCATATGCTAATTCAGTTAGTGACGGCCACAAAACATACTCATCGATGATCTCTCTACCATCGACTTCATTGCCTTCACCTAACACACGAAGTGTGTCATCAACGATTTCTATATCCATTGGATATCTTGTTTCACCTTTATGATTGACAGACCATACGAAGCCGTCCACATCTACAAAACATCTTGTATTCATAACTATTTCCTATACTTCTTCGATAGTGATTTTGTAGCGCTTTCCAGCTTCTAGGAATAACGGACTATGCTGTTCGTTTTCGCAAACTAATCGCACTCCAGACTCCGCAACAACTATTGAGTCATCAGGCTTTTTTTTGCGCCTCGCTCTCAAACGAAACTGTATAATTTTCAACTTTATCGTTCATTGATTAGTTCCTCTATCGATGTTCGTGGTGTGACTCACATTCAGATCGTGTATCAAACACCAGTTCGCGGCCAGACAAATCCAGCTCAATACCCAGCCTATTCGCTAGCCTTACAAAATCGTTGTCATCACCGTTAATCAGCATATGTCCTGCACACTGTAAGTCCTGCTTTTTGTGACAAACAAACGAGCCTTGCGCTAATATTTCTGCCATCCGCTCACCACCCAGCCAGCCCTTCAAGGTATCTTTTCTGAAGGGACACTGAGCGCATGGTTTCTTAACGTTTGGCAGTGAAGACATCGTGTTTCCAATATATTGATTATGTAGTTAGTGAACCGTGAACATGCGGATCATAACTAGGCGGTAAGCCCAAGTCTTTTTCACGCTGAAACTCTTCTAAATACCGTTTGAATCGTCGTTCTGTAATTATGTCTTTGCCTAAAATGTCAAACCCATAACCAGTTTCAGCAATCATTTTATCTTCTTTTTCTTTAAGTGCTGCCAAGACGGTCTTACAAAAACCGATACCGTAATTTCGAGCCATAAAACGCGTTTCCCATTAGGTTAATTTGTTTCAATTGGATAAAGTTTATCCAGCTTTTTAATAGCTGCTAAAGCAGTTTTATGTGGTCGTAATTCTTGATCTGAATACTGCCCACAACCTATCCAATGCGATTTCAAAACAGTCCCGCAATTACTATGGTCACGACAAACTGTCCCGCAATCGGTTCGCTCATATCTGAAATGAGGCTCACCAAGTTCACATTTACACACCTTCTCAATCCAACCATGTGGCAAATCCTTTGCGAGACTTTTCACGATGCAATATTTCCCATCACGGTTTTTCTTCAAAATCGATATTAATTTCTGTAGCCCCCTCTCTCTTCCATGCAGCTATTTTCGGAAGAAGAGTTGTAGGTAGAGATTCGGTCATACGTGCGACTTCAATAAAATCATCGACACTAGGAAATGCGGTTTTCAACTTCGTCCCATCGTTGCGTTCAGCTAAACCTTGCAATGTTTCCTCAACGAGTGAGAGTTTGTCTAAATCCTTTAGCTCGCTAATAAACTTAGATGCTTGATCAGGCGAAAGAACATACACTTGGGTATCCAAAGGGACTGTCATCACACCCTCTGTTCTACACGGGTAAATCTCTACCGGCATATCCAGTCTTATATCGCTAATTTTTGCCATCGTGTTTCCTCTATTAACCTTTATGCCATTACAGCATGGTTTTGCTTTTGCGCAACCGATTGGACAGACATCGTAAGCTGTCCATTTTCATACTGTGGCTTGAAGCGAAAGCCAATCTTATATAAGCAGGTCATTAACTTATCGATAGAGAATTTTTCTATCCGGCCATTTACAAGGTCGCTCACTCTTGGTTGGGTGATGCCCATTGCCGCCGCAGCTTGTTTCTGATCCCAACCTTTAGCATTCACAATGTCTCGAATTGCAATCATAAGGTCAGAGCGAGTTTGTAACTCTGACGCTTCTGCTGCATCTTCCGTAATGGCGTCAAAAATATTGGTGTATTCTAATGCCATGATTAGACCTCTTTGATTAACCTATAATCAGAATATATCAACACTGATATTTATACAAGTATTGATATATTAATTTTTGATTTCTTTCATCATTAATTTGTAGCGTTTTTTGGCAGTATCCATAGCCTTCCGGTCAACGCCGTTGGTAGTCTTGGTGAATGAGTGAAGTATGAACACTGTATCAGCGAATTTAGCCACGTAGACAGTACGGTAAGCTGGTCTGCCATTTTCAATTAGCTCTACAGCGCCAACTCCTACGCTGTCTTTCAAATGCTTAAATTTACTGAACGGCTCTTTATCCTGACAAATAGCGTTTAGGTCGTTGGCAAAGCGTTTTTGAATAACTTCAGGCAAGGCAAGAAACTCTTTTTTTGACTGGTTATTAATAAATTTAAACTTCTTCATTTTTTAGTAGGCTTCCTACCGCGTTTCTTCGGCTTTGGCATCATCTGTTGAGCCACCTTTCTTATGTGATTGAAATCCACGTCCGTATAGTCTCGTTGTGCTGTTTCAGTCTTGTGGTGCAGCAACGTTTGAATAATACGTGATGTGTCAGGGTTGTTTTTCTTCTCTAATAATCTTTGCGCGAATCTCGCGAAACTATGACGGCCAGCATGACTACTAGAGTTGTTATACCCATAATCTTTATATAGCTTCGTGAGCAAGTTCTGGACAGCAGTTGCTACCCTGTACTCTTTACCTTTTGACACTTTGCGGGTAAGCGAGAATGGTTGCCACATTCCTCGCCAGTTGCTGAGAAATACATGTGACTCAGGTTCTAAGCCTCTATATTCACCCGAACCTAGTTTAGCCAGCCCAATTCGATGTTTTACTCTCGCATCAAACCATTTGTCTAAATAAGCTCTGTACTCACGTACATTCGGAATATGCGCAATAGCTGGATAGTTGCCCTTAGTACCTTCCTTTCTCAGCCGTGTAACGAACATCAGAGAACCATCAGGATATAATGCTTCTTTTACTTTCCACTGGCTCACTTCAATAGCTCTGAAGCAACTAAAATAGGTGGTCAACAACATGCACTGGTTTCGCAGGCCAATCAGCGGATCTACACTTTCATTGTCTACACGCTCAACCATATCTAAGAACTCATCCGGTGTTAGCGTTTCTGGCTGTTTAACAGTCCGCAAAGAAGGAGGGTTCCACCGCCACTTAAAGTCTATATTTTCGTCCGACATCTTTATATAGGAAACTTGTTTTCCTATATCGTAGTATAAAATAACAGCGCCCGTCTACAGGTCGCTAGAAATAAAGGGGGATAGGAAACGATGTGCTTTCGATTTTAGACGATTCCCTTGTTGTCAGCTCCTAAAGTGGATTGCGAGCTATTCCTGATTAAGAATATCAATTTTGACGTGTCATTTTTTAATTAAAGCACATTTGACACGTTAATTTATTGATGTAATCTATAGTACATGTGTTTAGTCTTTAACCATTATGGACATATTTAGCAGTAATGCCGATAGAAGTAATTTTTACTGAAGATGACATTCAGCATTTGATTGAAGCGAATGCGCAGCCAAAATTCGCACCAAGAAACAAGGCGTTGATTTTTGCATTGTGTTATTGGGGATTGGATAGAAAAGAGGTTTGTCAGTTACCGCTCAGTTCAGTCATGAGTGAATCTGGTGAATGGTACTCTATTTGGCATATACCAAAAGAGCTCGCGTTTAATGGTGAAGCAAGAGAGTTACGTACTGCCGACCATGTTCTGCCTTTGTTAGACGAATATATTGAATGGCTTAAAGAATGTGGTTTGGGCAAAAGTAATTTACATACGTATCGTGGCCTTAATCCAGCTATGAAGTTGTTTGTAAATGACAAGTTAGAGCCGTTCAAATTGACGCCTCGTGGGAAAGCTAAAAAAGACGGAAGCGTAAGCTTTCAAACTCGGTCACTCGATGACAAGTTGAAGAGCTTCTTGGACAACTCTCGATTGCGTGGAGCTACGTTGAGTACGTTTCGTGATAGCTGGGTCAAAATGATGTATGACTATGGATGCGGCTATAACGATTTGAAAGATATTTCTGGCATCAAAACCAAAGCGACGCTGGATGCCAAAATAAAGCCAGTTGAACGTGAAATTGAAAAGGTTTTTAACAGCGTATTCTCACGCATAAAGTAAGGGATTGTTATGCCTAATTGGGTGATAGAGTTTCTGTATGTATTTAGCTTGTCGAAAAGAACACATTGGGCTTTAACATTCGGGGTAGTCATCTATTTCGGGGTTCTAGTGCTTGGCAACTACGCAGTTAATGGGTTGGAGTTCACGGGTCATTTAAAACCACTAGAAGACGTTATCAGAGACAAAATTTTATATCGCTATGATAAGCTTGCTCTTGTGGCCTTGATTTCATTTTTAGTTTTAGCAGTCAAAAACTTCATAAAAGACTGGAAGCGTCTTTTATAATTAACGAGGAATAAACATGCTTAAGAGTCCAGTTACATTTTTAGTTTCACAGGCAGTATGGCTTCTGATGGTTGCTTTTGGGGCAGAGCATATTGGACAGTTTATTGATTCAAAATATCCCGGACCCTATGAGTGAGTTAAGGAATAATGAAAAGACAACTTATAAAAGTAGGTTTTATAGAGGTTTTGGCGTGCGTATATATGTTCTTTGCCGTTCTGTTCTCTGATCCCATTATAGCTTTTCTCAGTCCGGGGGAACCAATTCTTCAATTTGGATTTTTTCGGTTTGTATTGGCATTAGTAATGGTTATTTTGTTAGCTGCTCATTGGCATCAAATTGTTTTTGTAAAAAACTGGCGTGAAGGTGAGTTTTTTGGTGCAAACGATGCTGCAACAAAATCAAGCAAGAGCTGAAATATACCCTCTAGAAACATGTCTGGAAAATGTAGACTGTAGGTTTGGTTTTCTGGAAAACGAGTTGTACCGCCGTGTAGTTGCATAATTTATTATAGTGGTAGTATAGAATTTTACAGACAAAATGCGGTCAGAAATGACTTTCAAAACAACTTATGGAAGGGTTCTGGAAATTCACTCTTGACCAAAACTTGAGTCAGTTTCCAGAATCGGAACCAGAAGCTAATCTATGGAGTAGTTTATGAAATTAAAACACTTACTAACAATGGCTGTTTTTGTTACCTCAATCAGCTTCGCCGAAGATAAACTACCTGAGCAAAATATGGTCAAGAAAATACTGGAGGCGTCTATTTGCCCTTCCGGTTTTAATCCGACGTATTCTTTTACGGAACTTCCTATTAAACGTTCATATGTGCTTAAAAACGGAAAATTAGAACTTGAACAATCCTCTTCGGTTTGTCCTGAAGGGACGACTTTTAGCGGTTCGTTTTGCATCGAAATACTTTGCACTGGATCTGTAATATCGATAGAGGAATGAAACAATGCTAGATGTTTACTGGGCTGCCTTTCTATTAGTGATTGCGCTTATTGGCGCTGTCAAATTGGTTGTTAATCGAACCTCAGAATCAGATGATGACTCGGACTTCAATTCCATATTTGCGGTGTTTTTTGGTGTGACGTTAGCGTTTACATTTCTGTTTGATAGAGCAGTTGTTACAGGCCTATTTGGTTTAAGAGATATGTTGCCAGTAGGGTCAAAACAGCTTCAGGATTTCACACTAATTGCAGTTGCTCTAGCGGCATGGCTTTCATCTATGTTTATGTTAATTTTTGGGCCAATGTTTTTCATGGATGATGACTTAAAGTTCACGTTTCGCAATCCAGCATGGTTAAAGTCATTAAAATCAACAAAGGAATAAATTATGGTCAACAAAAGCTCTTTAAAATTCCTGATTTCAGGGCTTATTTTACTATTTATTGGCATTCTAATGCATAACAAATACCCGACTGAGTTATCTCATATGCTTTATGAAAATGGTGCATCTATTCTTCTTGCATCACTTGGTGTTGGTGTAATCGCGTATGGATTTTTGTCTACAGAAAGCTCTTCTTATCCCAACCAAAATAATGAGAAGGAATAAAGACATGAATCATCTTACCAAATGGAAAGCTGGAAAAAACATCGATAGCATTTCTTTTTCTGCTTCGTTTTTGGCAGGTTTTTTGATGTCATTTTTGTTAATAACCCTGCTAAAAATGGTCATCGATATAAATGGTGGTTTTGCTGTTGTTTCTATCTTCGCTTTAGCAATTTTATTTAAAGTTACTATTGGCTTTTACCTTGTGGGTTCTAAGTACCTTAGACATATTCGAAAAAAATATGGCCCTAAGACGTCGGAACACGTTATTGGTTGGATTAATAGCGACGATGGAGATGAAATTGATTTGGTGTCTGTAGCTCAGAGTTACGGTGAACTAGAGAGCAATAAAGAATCATGGTGAACAAGTTTGGATTTACTTACTGTGCGGTCTTTGGGTTTATTACCGGCGTATTTTCAATCGTGTATCATTTTTATGGTTACACACCAGTACAAGGTGACTTCATAGAACTTTATGGAGTCGCGGTGACTTATGTTCCATTAATGTTAGTGGTAATGGGATGCAATTTTTATTACCAATTCAAATCCGAGACAAGGGAATAAAATGAACAGTTTATTTAGGTTCGTATTTTCTACAATGATTGTTGTTATCGGTGCTTATCTTGTGAAAGAACCTAGAGTGTTTTGGGTAATGATTCCTGTTATAGGCTTTTGTACTTTGTTAGGGCTAGTAGAGTATGAAGCGAACCAATACAAGCAAAGCAAAATCACAAGTGAATAAACCAGATGCTTAAAAAGAATCGAATTAATTACATCAAAAGCACATTTGGTTTGGCGCTAGCGTGTGCATGTATCCCAGTAATGAGTAATAGTTCGAACCCGTTCTTAATTCAATTCGTTTTGGTGTATTAGCTTTAGTCTCAACACTTATTGCGAGCGGGCATATGTTCTTTAGCTTTTTGTTCGCTGACCCAATTATAGCTTTTCTCAGTCCAGTGGTACCAATTCTTCAATTTGGATTTTTTCGATTTGTATTAGCATCAGTGATTGCTATTTTGTTAGCTGCTCATTGGCCTCGAATTGTTTTTGTAAAAAACTGGCGTGAAGGTTTGTTTTTTGGTGAAAACGATGCGACAACAAAATCAAGCAAGGGCAGAAATTAATAAAAGTATTAACGTGACTATATACCTTGCTGTACAGAAACGGATGATAACCTATATGTCTAATTGTGGTACGAAGGTAATTGTTAGGTGAACAATAAAAACATAACTCTATTACACCCTAAGGGTAAAGGTCAGATTTCTTTATCTATTGAAGCGCTGGGGTTGTCTAATGACAAGGGTAACTATGTAGTTCGATATATTCATAAAAATGACACCCAAAAAGCGCATTTCGACTCCTTCGATGACGCATCAATCAATCTTAGGCGGCGAGTCAGCCATTTCATAACTGGCGGTTATTTCCTTCCCTTGCCAAGAAACCTGTGTGATATGGTGGACTATGATAAAAGCAAATGGGAAACCGGGGCCGAAGGACCATCTTGGAACACAACGGAGAGGATGCCTATCGATCGAGCATTCTTTAATGACAACTATGTGCGTGAACTCTACGATGGACATCATGTAATGATTAAGCTAAGTCCATCAGAGACGCAGCCTTTTTCAATGTGGGATGGTAGAGGTACTTACAGCCTATCCGATACCCTTTTGTCAAAACTCTCAATGCTGCACGCATATTTAGATATCAAAGGGTTAACATTAAACACAACGATGACACACAACGGTGATATCGTTATCAACGAAGTAATAGAGGCAGATAACTCTTCAAATGCGCCGGTAGGCTCAAGGCTTGAAGAGATGAAGGCTAGAGCTCTAAACACACCCTTAAGATTTTTACGGTTCGCGACACGCTTCTCAACGCCAGAAGAATGGCATCAAAGAACTAATATTGCGGCCTATGCTTCCTTTAAAAAGTACGCTCAATTTGCTAGTAGAGCAATACGCTACCATTTTCCCTCTGGCAGAACATACCGCGTGATAATGAAAACTCTTTATGAACTGCACGCAGAAAGTGAAAAAGGTAGTGATGAGATTGTGCTTTGTCTCTCGCAGACACCGTTTATTTCACAACTTGAAATTGGAGAAAGGTTTGTCGCTGATGGACGTCGGATATACACGCAACCCATGTTTGATAATCTCCGTATTTTCACACCTTAACTGCGATGCTCAATTTGATGCAGTGTTAAAGTATCAGCATTATTAGTACAAGGTACATTTTGTGAATACATTTAACTCTTACACAATCAACGACATTCATTGGTTGCCAGCTGAACACATGCTTCATTTGGGCCTAGTTAAACGTACTATCGAGGATATAGAGGTACTGTCGAAATATGATATCAAACGTGAAATAGATGATCAGACAAGCCTTGTCTTTAAGTTAATGGACAGTATGGGCATGATTACGAACGCTATTATTCCTGATTTTATTTTTATAGATAAACGAAAAACACCAACTGTTGCGCTCTGTGTCTTCTTACTCCCCGATGAGCGCTGGGGCGTAGAACATAAAGAAATTACAGCAAAGCTTAAGATAATTGACCAATATGACGTTAATTTTTTATTGGTAAAACAGAGGGCCAATTATTCTGAAGGTAGAATGGATGCGATTATACGGGATTTGAAAGATATACTTGGTATTAAGGAAGAGAAACGGACAACCGAACAAGAGGGAGGCTAGTTAGCCAGCCTCAAGTTCGATTTCCACAGTTTCCGTGTCAGGGATACTGACGCAAGGAAGAAACTCATGATCATCCAGAAACGCTAATGGTTCCCTCAGATATCGTACCTTCCCCGCTTTTAACGTGCATTTACATACACCGCAATGACCACCTCGACAATGACTCTCAGGTGCAGAACGTTTGTCCTCCATCGTCTTGAGTATCACTTGTGGTTTCTTACGTACTTCATCTAGCGTAATCCTGATAGTGTGACTCATGATACGCCTCCAGCTTCAACGAATTTCTCGTGTTCTGCTTTAGCTTCATCATAAGTGACTGAGCGAGTCATCATATCTAGCAGATGGTCTGGACCAAATGCTTTCAATTCGTCTTCCCAGTCAACGCCTTTTCCTGTTATAGGTAATGACGGTAACACTACTTGAGCTTCAACACCTTTACGGCGAAACTTACGCGCTAATTTGAAAGCCTTATCTTGGCCAGCAAAACCAGCGTCTTTATCACCCCAGATGACAACAAATTTAAGGTTCTTTTCTACCATTCTATCAACATCTTGGTTAGCCAAGATAGTATCCGAATAGCAGGCCATAGTACTTATACCTGTTGCATTTAGAACAGCCATTCCAGTTTCAACACCCTCAGTGAAACTGCCTACAAAACCACCCATAGGTGCTTCTGTAATACCGTCCTTATCGAAAAGTCGAATATTTCCACGAGACATGTCACGCGCTGGACTCATGACCTTTTTAGGGTCAATGAACACTCCTTTTTCGACTTTTGATTCTTGCTTTAGCTTGCTCACTGAGCCATCAGCGTTAACTTGAAGAAATATCCGGTGTAAGGTAATACCTTGCCCATCTACATCGACAAATTTACAAACTAATGCAGGATGTTTACCTGCGAATACTGGCTTCTTTTTCTGATTATCATATTCATAATATGCTAACTCAGGATGAAACAGTAAGCTGTCAGGTATTACGTTGTAATCTAGACCTGTGCGAGTTTTAAAGTACATCTTTACGATGTCCGACTCAGAAGCAGGAGTACATTCTTTAAGTACTTTTTGTATCGAGTTACAACGCTTTTTCGCTTCCTTTTCGTCTAATTTAAACGTTCGGTTGCGTATGGCTTTAACCTGTTTAGGGTTAAAGTCGACGTTAGAACCACCACACATCGCAATGAGACGTTTAGCGGCTTCACCTTTGTTGATACCTTCAATTTCAGATACGACCTGCAAAATGCTGAGTGCGCCTCTATCATTGTGGTAACCAAGACCAGAATCTTCCCAGCCACGCTGGAATCGAAACTTGGTTTTTCCTTCTCCAGAAATCGGACAAGGGGTTTGACGTGGATATCGGGCCGCAGCATCAGCAAGTAGATTATATCTACTAGCAACTACATCCCATTTCCCTGAACATACTTGTACCATATGGTCAAATACGTTGTAGTTTGGATCGTTGGTATTCATCTTAAATTCCTTCAATTTTTAAACAGTTTGATTGACAGCGGGTAGAGCAAAATACCCGCTAAGCAGGCACTTTGAACTACCAGCCATCACTGATTTAGAAAAAGCTCAACTCATCGAAATGAATCAAGTTGTGGAAGGCACTGAGCCACTGAAAACAGCAACAGCAGACCTCACAAGGAATTTATTGTTAACCAGCTCGCAAAGAGCAAAACCAACGATCTCACCACCAACAATTATTGGAAGTTTCTTTAACATGTTACGTCCTCCTACAGACATACAATCTCGTGCGAAAGATCGATATAAAATCAAACCCAATAGCGCACTAAGAAGACGTAACTATCCCTACAGGGAAGAAAGTCTTCCCTATTGGGGACGGCATCAATAAGATTGATTATCACTTGCCGAGAAGCGGTTTTAAGGTGAACTCCTATATTACTTAAGAAGATATACCTCTTAAGGCTGACGTTGATGCAAGCATCGTGCGACAGCAACACACAGAAACTCTCGCGCAAAGAATTGCAAAGACCATAAAGGTCCAGACAAAAAAGCTAACGAGAGTTGTTGTGTTTCGTTTAGGTGATTTAAGACACCTGACCTTAGCATTCTTCTAAGAGAACTAACGTCAGGTTCCTTGGCTTGCTTCTGCAAAGCAAGTGAGGCGGGATAACTTAATATTATCACCGCCTACATATTATTCAACTATTTTGAAGGGGCAGCTCGCTTAAATTTAATACACTCATGTGTAAGCTCACCGATAAAGCATGATGCTTTTTCTTTATGATAGGAAAGACGTAGGTTCTTTTCAGCTCTTGTCATGCCGACATATAGAAGGCGCCTTTCCTCTTCAAGTGTTGCTTCGTTGATATTCTCACCGGGTATGTTTGAGTCATTGACTCCCATTATCCACACATTTGGCCACTCAAGACCTTTGCTTGAATGCAGGGTAGACAACTCAACTTCAACCTCTTTCTTCTCACTGTCATCCTTGTTGTTAAGAAGATACGCAGTCTTCTCAACGGCATCCGTCCATCCACCTTTATTAGCCCAGCGCGTAAACATTTTAAAAAACGCCTCAAACATTTTACCGCCTTTATCTGCCGTAACACCTTTGGCTCTAAAGATAACGTTTTTTAGTTCTCTGCAACGCCTATCTATTTCACTAGGGTTGGTCGTGTCATACTTCAGATCAGGCCATAGACGTGACAAATTCATTAGCTCAGCCGAACAGTCTAGAAATTCAGATTGTGCGATATGAGCAAGGCTCTGCTTTTTAGTAACTAGCGTATTAACGATGATGTCCATACTGTCTTCAGGCTCTTCCATAAACATCAATGTATCGATGATATTGTGCTTATTTTTATCGTACTTTATCGATGCCATCATGGTCATTAACGCGTTCACATCTTTATTTTCAAAGATGCTTTTTTCACCTAATCTACGATAGCTGAACCCATGTTCCTGTAAGGCTGTTTGCACTGCATCTAATTGAATCTGATTACGTGAAAGTACGGCCCACTGCCCTTTTTGAGAGGGTATGTGCTTAATAATCGTATCGACCTCGTGTTCAAGGTCATTGGTCTCATAAACATATACACTGCCACCATCACCAGCAGCTGACTTCATGGTTTTTGCAACACGATACACATTGTTTTCAACAAGTTCCTTTGCCGACATAAGAACTTCCTCGGCACATCGATAGCAGGTATCAAGTACAAACGCTTTTATCTTGAACTCATCGAGAAACTTCACCATTCCTGTGTAGCCCATCGCTCCACGCCACGAGTATATCGCTTGGTCATCGTCGCCAACTGTCATAACAATCACGCCAGCGCGACCATGTAAAAGCAAAAATTCCACCTGCACTTCATCTGAGTCCTGAAACTCATCAACAATCATATGCGTACAGTTCAAGGGTTTCATTTCATTATTTTGAAGCTTGATAACCACTTCACGAGATAAGGCGTTCAAGTCAGTTTTATTGTATTTTCTGCAAAGGTTTTGATATTTACGAAAAACCTCTGCATGTAGCGCAGGCACTGCCCCCATATCAGGGTCAAGTTGACGGCCTAATAAATCAATAGACTGCACTACATCCATATAATCATCTAAAAGTGCTGCATCAACGGACTTAATAGCCATCCGAATAATATTGTCCTGATCAGCCCCCATGATAATTTTTTTATACCCACCAGCGGCTTTATACATTGAGATAAACAAAGAATGAAAGGTGCTTACTCTGACTCGCTTTTGTTGCTCAGAAGTAAGTTTCTTTTCAATTCTTTCTCGCATTTCACCAGCGCCAGCTCTGGTAAATGTTACCATGACGGCATAATTCTCTTTTGGCTCTAGCAGGTTCTTTACTAGCTCCATGGACGTATGTGTTTTACCGCTACCGGGCAACGCACACGTCAACGCATACGTTTTAGCATCAGCTACAATTTGCTGTTTAGGATTGAGACTCACTATTACCTCGCCAGACAGCAATCTACGTATTGAAATTGCATGTATACATAGTCCTCACCAACACCGGGAATAGTCTCTCCTGTCACACCGCGCCACTTATAAACCATGTCGCCCAATGGATGACAACACCCAGCTTTAACGCTTTTTGTTTTTGGCTCTCCATCGTCACCTAGTATCTCATCGCCATTGCTGTCACGCTCAGGAACGGTAACCATGGCATCGCCATCAGCTTCGGGTAATGGGTGGATAGCAGATAACTTATACATACTCTTTGGTACCATTGGCGCGTACTGAGGTTCGCACATTGCGTCATTACCCATTGTGCGCTTAGACAACCCTTTTCTGTGAAGAGAAGCTAATACACGTTGAGCAACGAGTGATGTATTACGAGCTGGCTGACCACCCCCTGAAACTTGTCCAGTAAACGGGTAAAGGGTACCGTCACAACCCGCGCAGAAGTAGTTTTGCTCTTTGGCGATACCTGAAGTAATCAAACCGCAGTCTACCGTACACATGATTTGTGCGAGAGGATTGGCAAACAGAGCGGCTTCCGGGTTAAGCACGAAGGCCAAAAGCGGATTGTTCCATGTTGGGTCAATTTCACTTAGATATAGGATATCGAAATCAACATATTGGTCGCGCTGGCATTCTGGCACCACAAATAACGAAAGCATCTGCATTATTGGGTAACTGAAATAGTGATATTGATAAAAGGCATTTGTACCACTATCAGTATCTGGTGCAGAACCACCCGCTTTCCCTCTTTCCCCAAGGCCCACTATCGTATCTTGTAGTCGCATGCCACCGAGTGACGGACTACACCAAGGCAGCTTAACAGTTTCTATAAGCCTTCTTGGCGACCAATAGCCTAACGGCACTCCCGGTGGCTTATAAACACCGTTGTCGTCTTTACACAAACACAGTAACTGGCTACTAGCGGCCCCTTCTGGTGCATTGGGCCCTATTCCAGACATACGAAAAGGAAGCATGCATGACCAACACATTTGGTCCATGATTTTAGTGAATACGTTCGCATTCGTACAAAGTGCCTCACCAACGCCGCTCGCTTGTACCGTTGTCGAAGCAGTGAAACCAATGAACAGAGTAAGAATAAATGCCTTAAAACGCTTCACGCCATTGCTCCTTGCAGTAAGACCCATCCTTTCATCACGTAGGTGTAGATGGTGGTGGCTACTACTGGGTAGATATGTGAAACAACGACACCGGCAATAAATCCAATAACTAGCTTAATATCAATCATGCCCTTTCTCCCATTCACTTTGGCCAATAATCTCTACTTTCAATAAGACACCTTCAGTGGTTACTTTTGAGGGCGTATTGCGTAACGCAAATCGCTGTGCGACCTCTTGGCGTAACACGTAAAGTTGCACTCCAATTTTGTTAGTAATCTCTTCGAGCTGCTTCCAGCCATCAGTTCTGTCTAGCTTTGTCGCAATCATGGTTGCGGTACTGCCTGACTTATAAAATTGTCCAAGTGCCCATTTCAATTGATCTTCATTAGTGGCATCGAAGAAAATCATGTTGAGGTTTAAAGGCAATAATTCTAATGGGTTAACGCGTTGACCTGCGTAGGCCAGCAATTTACCGTTGTATGCTGGTATGTCTTTGGTCATGACTATCGAAGGGTCAATATAGTAGACTTCCGACTCTTGTTGCGGGGGCAGGTCGATGAACGAAAAGTTGTTCCAATATCTATCAATCGCTTTTTGTTTCTTTGATTCCCAATCAACCTTTGCTATGCGCTCTTCTATTTCGTCGAAAAGTAGCTTTTCACCGATTGGATAAGTTTCAGACAGGATGCCAGCATCGCTAACTCCTTCATCTAATCTGCGCTTTAAGTCTTCGATTGTGGTCAAACCCTGCGCCTTGATTACTTCTCCATTCTCTGTAAGGACCATGCTTGGTGCTCTGGCGATGTCATATTTCATAAACTCAATTGGCGCCAGTTGCACGTTTGGATATTTCTCAATCTTGCCTTGTTCGTGCAAACGAAGGTTTATCGAATCAACGAACCTTATCATCTGACCAACATTGTCCATTCCATCCATTAGGCCGCGAATAAGTACTTCAGCATTTTTATTCTTTGCGGCACTTATTAGAATTTCATCGACTATACGAGCTGGCATTGAGTAGGATATGAAGTACTTAACTTTTTCACCGTCTTCAACAACCTGCTCTTCAATGATTTGCTGCTCTGCCTGCTTCATCTGTTGAATCAGGTCTTGGCTGTCGTCACCAGCAATGATTTCTAATGCCTTGTATTGGTCCTGTGAAATACCAAACTGGGTTCGCTTTTCTATATTTTGGGCTTCTTGATTGTACTTCTTTGCTTGTTCTGAAGTGGTTTCAGTGATGTTTTCAAGACCTTTAGCGACTTGTGGTATTTCGCCGTTAGTAATATCTAAAAGCCGTTTTTGAGCCCTCAACATCAAGTCTCTGTCAGTCTCGGAAAGCTTATACTCTTCCGTATTTAAAGGTACGGCACCAGTAGCAAAGGTGTTTTGTTTTTGCTTTGCATCAATCTGTCGCTTCTGTGCTTCGTACATCGCTTTTTCTTCTGGCGTTAGCTCGAATGCCTGCTGCGCATTCACGGACAATGACATGCATGCCAGTGCGATTAACGCTTTACCAAATCGCATAATTAACCCCTACTATTTTGTTTGTTGTTTCCATACCAAAGAGCTTTGAATCTACCGATAATCTATGCGTACCAAGCGAAAACCATTCACCTTCTTTTACTTCGTAAGTTTTAAGATAATCTTCAATTGGGACACCGGCCTTTTGGGTGAGGTATGGCATGTCTACTGGATAAGTTTTTATGTCACCTTCAGGCGTTTCTACAGTCACAACATATTCATCGACTGTCACCTTATCACCGGGCACGCCTGCGGCTATTTTTGCGAAGTTGGTGCCTTTTTTATGTATTACTCTGTCTTTTTCGAGAACGAAAGCTACAACATCACCTCGCTCGAAGGTGTCACTAAATTCGGTCAGATAAAGACCATGAGGAAGCGAATACACAGCCTTTTGACTGTACGATATCTTGTAGTTAGCTTGGAATAGGGTAAATGCTAGATAAGCTAGACCAATAAAGAGAACACTCTGTATTCTCGCTTTGTGGGTTTTTAGAAGCGATTGGATGTCCATGTCATTCCAGAAGCAGTTAGTACTTGCCGTGTATTATCTCTAGAGATGACAGGTGAGCCCCTTAATTAAGGGGGCTCTTTTTAAGTGTTAATTGGAAGAATGCAGGGGAATTGGTTCGCGTGGCGATTTCGCCATGTTACAAATCTCCCCCCAATTCCCTTGCTTTAAAGCAACCGTGCTTTTTCAGTATGATGTTCGTTTTATTTAGTATTCACATTAAATGTGGTCTCCGAGGACTCATTAGAGTCATCGTATGCAATCAAACGTACATCTATACTGTCTGGTCTAACGCCGCTGGGATAATAGTATTGGATGGATGAACCCCTTACCCCAGTCATTTTTCCATCGACCTCCCACTCATAAAGCGTCATCCTTCCATCTTCATCAGTACACATGGAGTCGATGCGCGTGTAATAAGCATAAACTCTCCAGCGAGGCTTACATGTCGGTGTCTTGTTATCAATTACGTCCACCACATACTCCTCTTCAGCAACGTGACCATGATCAGTGGTGGCAACTAACTTTATGACATGCTGCCCTTCAGGAAGACCAAATACGTTTGCTCTTGCATTACTATCAGGAAGAAGGACATCATCAACATACCACTGATATGTATCAACCTTATCCTGATAATGTTGAAGTCTTACACCAGCATTAATGATAACATCCAGTGGCTCTCGCATTCTTCGGTTGTTGAAAGATGTTCTAAATGTAACTTCTGGAGGATCTGCTTCTACTACCTCAATTGTTTCAATGAAATCCACCTCATTGCCACGACTATCTTTTACAGTCACCCTTACAGTATGCACACCGGGTTTCTCGGCAACGAATCTTGCGCTGTTACGCCCTTCATACTCTAACTTCATATCAGATAGCGGTGTGAACTGAGTTTCAAAATAAATTGAATCTGGATAAGAGACCCTTTCTCGCTGTGCAAAGATTTGCATTTGCGACGGTGCGAACTTTGTTTGTTGCCTCACAACAAAGTCGTAATCAGGGAACTCATATCGCCAGCCGTTCGTGGTGAATGACCTGTCAGCTGTAGTAGTAGCCTCTAACCCTTTGTGCCACGCTTTGAACTCTAATTTTACCGTTTTATCTTCCCAATCTACTGGCGTCGTTATAGTAAGCTCGACACCTTCTACTGTCGTACCATCTGGCAACGTCCACTCTCCTAGCAACTCTGAAACAGTACCTGCGTAAGCTGAACTAGTTCGCGCAGTGAATGTAACTTCTTTCCCTACCTCAGAATGGAACGGTCCTTTAATGAGTATACGAGGCGGCGACGGTGGCTTAACGTTAATGCTCTTCCTCGCACTGTCGTAGGCAGACCTGTCTACACTATCTGTGTCTTCATAACGCATCCTTACAAACAGCCTAAACGACTCATCACCTTCCTCTACGGTATGGGTTAGCACATTGTCGCCTTCAACCCACTCTTCGCCATCATAAGACCATTCAATAATACCTCCTGTACCGTCGATCTCTTCTCCTCTATCGAGCACGCGGAATTCTTGAGTTTCACCGTAATACATTACAGATGGCCCAATAATGGTTATCGTTGGGGTATTGAATGCAGTTACTTCGACTTCCTCTGTCACACTCTCTTCACCAGTGAGCTTATTGGTAGCAACAGCTCTTATTTTCCATACACCGGGCTCATCGAATACACGACGAATAAAGCGCTCATTAGTCCCAGTTGGCATCTCTTCCCATGTGACTTCATCCTGAGTTATCTCCCACTTAACACCCCCTAATACTCGACTGTCATCGAAACTATCAGGTCGATACTGGCCAAGGAATGTGAAAGGCACTTTACCGAACAACCTGAAAGCTTTAATCCCCCCGTTGAGTTGGGTACCTTTCCACACACGGATATAGTTTCTGTTGGTGATAATTTGCTTTGTGTAACCCTCTAATTCACTCACAAGATTTAACACGCCTACATATGACATTGACCCTAGACCAAGTTTGCTAATATCAACATCAAAGTCAGCTTGACCATCGGTCATATCTTTCTCTGGCGTTAGAGGTATGATCGTTCCATCACCTTCCCTAAGGGCCAGAAAGCCTCGCCATTTACCCATGGTGCTCTCATCGTAGACGTAATCGCCAATAGCGCGGTCATACATACCAACTTTCACGGTATCCGTTTTTGTATCCGTATTGAGGGCATCTCTAAAATCACTTTCTAAACGACCACGTACATAGCGACTTGGAACATACACAATCTTAAATTCAGACGTTTCTACAAGTTCTGGTTTTAGCGTATAGAAAGCCGTTATCTTAAATACTCGCTCTTCCCATAAGTCACCTTCAGGCGCATTGATACGGCGACCATTGATTATCGTTTGTGCTTTAGCTCTCTGGCCAAACTCATAGACTTCATCATCTTCACCGTCCGTGACTATTTTGAATGTGATTGGTCCGTTGCTGCTTGTTACACGAGCTGTAGTCACGTTTCCACCAGTAAGGTTAACTGAAAACACTTCATTGTTAACATTAGGCTCTGGCATAAGGTCAATCTGAATATCGTCAGGTTCAACCACCTCAACGACAATCGTGCCTTCCGCTGCCACTCTCTCAGCACCAATGGCATTTACGAACGTGTAAACATAGTTGATATACTTGGTTCCAGTTGTCTGGAACACACCCGTAGCTGACGGTACGGAAGAATTCTCATCTACAGTAATTTCTGTAGAATCAACTGTTAGATAGCACGTAGGACTTACGTATGTGGCTTGCGCAATAGCATCTGCTTTTGATGAAACGAAACGGCAACGGCGACCCTCACGTTGCAGAAGTGAAAACTGGAAGTTTTGAACGTACTGATAAGCTGTGTCAGTCGTAATCCTTTCTTCAAAACGAGTGGGCATATAGACAAGATTAAGGCTCTCAGTCGCTTGGTTTCCTTCTTGGTCAATCACTGTTGCTTCAATACTGTATTCATCCCCCCTTTCTAGGTCTAAATACTCAGTAATAAGGGCATAGTTTCTTTGACTGGCATCCATCTCAACAACTTTTCCATTGAAACGGATTTCTGTTACTTCTGCACCACCAATGAATTCATCTTCTGCAACAACGACAATATCTTCAGGGAAGTACAAAGCATCTCCGTTCTCCATCTTTGTCGATGCTTGGTGAAATCTAATTGTTGGCAATTTGCTGTCTAACTTTACCTCGCCCATTTCTTTGCTAGCAAAGTTTGCATATTTGTCTTCTGTATACACGATGGGCTGGAATACGCCATTTTCGACATCCGAAATGTCCATGATATACACAAAGGAGTTATCAATGATTTGAGGCGCCAAATCTGACTCTATAGAAAATGCTTGTGGCTTACGTTGGAATTTACCCTCTTCGACTACTTTCCTATTGCCCATTGTTAAGCCGTTATCGGGGTTCTCATAGCCGTCACTTTGCTCAAATGTCACCCTGACATTCTCAGGCACTATCCAATCACCAGCGCCAACTTCAAAAACCCTTGGGTTCGCCATAGTGGGAATATGAACACTTCGCTTATTGCCACGCTCTAGTTGAGCGTTAGCTAAGAAAAACATTTCCCCGTCATCTACGCCATTGTCACCGTAGATATGTACTGAAACACGATCATTGATTGACGTGTTTAATACTTGAGTAAGTTCTATTTCTTGCCAGTCATCGGTTAAAGAGAAACGATGCTCTTCACCTGTCTGCCCTTCGCCGGATTGGCATCCCGTATCTATACGGACAATAACATCGTCATCAAATGTGCCTATGTTTGCTCGTATTGCCATGGAGAAGGTAAATTCATCGTCATCCTTCAAATCTGTTACTTGAATGCACTGACTAAGCGATGAAGAGTCAATACCATTATCGCCACGTTGTTGATATCTGAACACCCCAGAGTACCCAAACCCAGTTGGTGCCCGTAGGCTCGAATCCCAAATAACCGGCTTTTCTGTACCACCTTTTACCCATGCCGATTCATTACCCATGTCTGCCGAATAACGCAGCATGTTACCTATACGTTCACTATCTTCATAAGGTGAACGCACTACTACCATAGCCTGCCCATTAGGTACTTCTTTTTCAGTTTCACCTATAAGTACTTTTGTCGCTGGAAATGTGTCATTAGCTTGAAGAGTATGAAGACGCGCAGCAAAGGTTTCTATAATTGGGCTTCGATAGTCCCATGCGATTGTGTATAGCTCTTTAATTTCAGGGAAAAAGCCGTTTAATGAGTTAATATTTATTGGGTGAGTACTATACCCTTGAGGCATATCGCGTGTACCGAAACGCGCCCCACTTTTATTGATAGTACACAAAATCTCATCAACAGGAATTTCACAGCGGCCTAACCCTGCCAGTTCTACTTTTTGAGTATATTTTCTCGGTTCAACCGTAATTCTAATTTCTTTTAGTGTTGAGCTAAGGGAATAGTTAACTGGCGTTAATCCCTCAATCGTGTCGTGGCTGAATTCAGTCTCCACACGCACTAACTTTGGAGCTTCTGGAATTTCTAAATCAAGGTTAATATCTTCACTATTGATAACAACCTTCTCTTCTGACTGGCCAGAAAAGAATGATATTTGGTAGGAAAGTTGATTATCAGATATGTCACTAACAATCCCCCTTGCTTGAAGCAAGCCTGCACTGATACCACTGGGTATATCAGTCCATTCAAACACACATGACAGGTCGCCCATTAGGTTATTACGTCTAGCAACATTTCTATTGCTGACTATGCTACAACCTGACTCAGGGTTTACTGACAAGCTAACCTCAGCATTATCAATATTGGCAAAGCGAGCGTCATTAAAGCTTTTTGATAGTGTCGGCAATAATGCGTCTATTTCTCCGCGAACATTCATTTCAGCATTAACGTTCATCGCCATTAATGGGAGCGAGGTTAAAATTGTTATAAGTGCTTTTTTATTCATAACCAATACAGTCTTTTCCAGTTGTTACCATTTTATTTAATGGAATAGGTGTAGAGGTTAATTAAGAATAGGATTTTGGGGTGTTAACAGATTAATTTGAAAAAAGTCAGGGTTTCCCTACCCTGACTTCTTAAGTCTTAAAGTGCTGGAAGAATTATCGTCCTTTGACACTGATTATTGCCAATATCTAAATATCCTTCAGGGCAGACAAACAATGCTTCCATTGTGTCGCTCATTTCGCACGTATCAGACCCAGTAGCAGTGAACCCTTCTGGACACGTATTTGCAGTTGGCTCTACTACGATTTCTTTCTTACATGTACCACCTTGCAAGCTGAAACCGTCATGACAAAGAATGTCTGCTGAAGAAACTAATTCTTTCTTCACATAACCAGTTAATTCATCGTACTCATAACCAAACGGCGGGATAACCTTTTCGTTATCTGCTGTTACTGCTCGACAGTATACGTCGTCATGCTGAATTAAGTCTCCAGAGCACGTATTCATATACTCTCCTGCTGGATACTCTTTTTGGTGGATACAACGATTTCTTACCTTATCGAACTCTCCTCGGGCCAACTCTCCCTGACCGAACTCTACCGGAAGGCACATAGGTACTGATTCTGTTAGTAGTTCGTCCGAATCAACATCAACACAACCTTGCTTAACCCAGCTGTACTCGCCTAGTGGACAGCTTATTGTATTGCTGAGCGTTTGATAGAAACGACACACCAACTCATCATCATCATTACGCGTCAAACTTGTACCTGCTGGGCAATCGAACGTCGCCAACTCTGTTTGATAACAACCACCATCGATGACTCTGTAGCCTGCTGCACAACGTTCAATAGGCTTAAAGTCTGTTTTAGTACATTGTCCATCAACGAAGTCGTAGCCTTCTCCGCAAAGTGTAATTGGGCTTGCCTCTTCAATTGAAACGCACTCATTAACACCTCGCTTGGTGAAGTTATCAGGGCACGTAGTCGCAGGTGCTTTTTTAATGACTAAGGTACATTCTGTGCCGTTAAGCTCATAATTATCAGGACATGCAGGTGATGCCGCCATCTCTTTTGTCTTAACACACGATTTCTTATCGTCGGTTAGCACAAAGCCTGTAGGACAATCTTCTATCGCATTCTGATTATCCGTTCTGACGCATGCTTTCAGCGCGTCGTCGAATGAATAATCGGTTGGGCAGGTGTACACAATTTCCGTGACCTGATGCTGAACACACTGATCCGATTCAGGGTCGTAAAGGAAGCCTGCACCACAAATCGACACTGATTCATTCGGCAGTACAGACACACATTGACCATCTTCAAGCACAAATCGGTCATCGCATTGCTTGTCTACAGGTTTAGTAATCAGTTTTTCACAACGCGCATTGTCAGCGTTTAGCGCATAGCCATTCTCACATACAATGATTTTGCTCTCGATGTTTTCATCAACACAGCGACTGATACCCGTGTGATATACAAAGCCTGAAGGACAGGAAGGTGTAGCTACCGCAGTCAGCTCTTTCACACAATTGAAGTAGCCATCTACATCCTTGAACGGCGCTGTACATTGCTTGGTAATAGGCAAACTATCTAGGACACGGCGACACTGGCCAGTCGACGTAAGCAATGAATCACTTGGACATGATGCTTGTGCTTTTATTCGCTCATCACTGGTGCAAATACGCAGTGTAGTATTGTATATGAATCCTGCTGGGCAACTTCCTAGCTTAAGATCCAATGCCGTATAAGCGCACATTTTGCTCACAGAATCGACCATTACGGTATCTTCAGGGCACGTATAGGTCGCATTAACATTCCCCGTTTTACGACATTCATTGTGATGAATGGTGTAACCAGAAGGGCATGTGAACAACGTTTTAGATGCGCTCTCCTGATAGGACACGCATATGTCACGTTCAGACTCATACCAATAACCGGCAGGGCATACAAACCCATTTAACGGATCACTTGGAACTACTGTAACGCTTTGACAGAAGCCGGTATCTTGATTATACGTCATACCTGATGGGCAATTAGTACTACGCGGCAACTCTTTCCTCTCAATGCAGCGCTGATGGTCAGTTGAGAAGTATGCATTGGCACCACAGTTTGCTTGAATGTTTGTTGATGCAATTTCACGACAGAACGATTCATTCAGAACACCAAATTCAGACTTACAAATCTTAACGATATTTTCGATTTCGATTTTCTGACATTGACTGCCGTTGAATTGATAACCGTAAGGACAATCAGGCTCAGCAACGATTTCTTCGAAATTGAAGCAATTAAGACCCTGCTTTTCACCTATTGAGCAGTTCACAGAAGGCGACTGCCAATCTAGCTTGTAGCATTTTCCGTTGCCAGTTGAGACATAACCATCTGCGCACTCGGCAGCCCCATTCTGAGGTGTAGTCGAACGACAAACACCATCAGACAATAACTGCTGTCCAGATGGGCAGGTATCCACATGGGCTACTTCATTGATGGTTCGACAACCCTCAGGTGTAATGACTTGGCCACTTTGACAAACTGAGTCGATGCTTCTTGTAACGATGCGGTAGCATGACTGCCCTTTCGCTTTATACCCTGCTGGGCAATTATATTTGTAACCAAAACCAAGATTATTAACAGCCGTTGAATCTTTACAATAATGTAGGTCGTGAGAATTACCAGTTAAGCATTCCCTGTCCACTTGTGACACCAAAGTTCTCATACAAGAATCACCAACCTTAGCAAAACCTGATGGACAACTTTCCTGCGGGTCGTATGTTTCAGTATTAATACACACTCTGCCCTCGCGTTGGGTACCAGTTGGGCATATCCCTTTTTCAGGATAATCAGGCACGCTCTGGCAAACTTCACTTTGACCTATACGCTGAACATAACCAGTTGGGCACTTAACCGCGCTTAAAGGATGTTGCTCCACTTCCTTAACACACATGTCATTTTTCATTGTGTAGTCTAATGGGCACTGTTTCAGAATCGGCTGCGTTAGACGCTCTCTACACATACCCTCACTTGCATCAAACACCGTTCCTTCCGCACAGGTAGGCTTGCGTTGAACTTGTTGGCTACCGTTAGTACACATTGTTCTATTAGGCACGTATGGATCTGGATGGCTTGTAGGACACCCGAAGAATCGCGGAGTAAATAGGTCTTTAAAGCATGTAGTACTATTCAACTGTGAATAGCCATCGAAACAAACATTCTGGACGTCGGTTACGACCACCTGCTTACACATACCGTCCACTAGGCCCATATTTTCAGGACAAGTAGGTAACGATTCTTCAATTTTATGACAGGTCTTATATGGCCCATCATTGGAGAGGGCGAAGCCAGTTTGACAGTTCACAAATGAGCGTTTCGTCTCTTTAACACACATACCGTTCGACTTTACAAACCCGTCTCTACAGTTAGTGGTAACCGTTGTTGTGCCCACCCGTTCGCATTGCTCTCCATTTAGTGAATAACCAGATGGGCACGCGTTAAACTTCGGCGTCATCGGATAGCACTTTCCGTTTGAATAGAAATGCGTATCTGGACAAGACAAGACGTTATTTAACTCTCTTGTATCTTTACATCTTCCATTTTCGTAAATGTATCCAGTAGGACATAAACCAGTATTACTGCCAGATGTTGAACGACACTGTGACATAGTGCCTGTAACGCCATCAGGGCATAGATTCACAGGTGCGCTAGTCTTCACTTGATCACACATACCATCGGCCTTCAGCGCCATGCCTGATGGACAATTGCCTGCATTAAGCGTTGGGTTGATTGCGCGGCATTGTGTGCTATTTAATTGAACGTATCCTGATGAACATATCGGTGTAACGTCAGCGGTAGACTCCACTTCACACTGCCCATTTGCTGAATTGTATGTTGATGAACCTTCACAAATCACAGCTGTATCATCTTTAGATGTACTACGGCATTGTGCTTCTGAGTAACTGACTGAACCTGATGGGCAAGCTTCAGTAGGTGCTATCGAGGTTACTTTTTCGCAAGTGCGGGATTCACCGCTAAAAGTCATACCGTCTGGACAAGCCACTCCACTCAAGTCTGGATAATTGATAGCGCACACATCACCCACGAAGCTAGCATACGATGCGCAACCTTTTGTTGGAACTTCCACATACACCTGAGAAGCGCATTGAGTTTGGCCGTAGGTGTTATCGCAGTTTTCCACACGAACACAAACACCATACTTTTCATTATAAACGTAATCTTCAGGGCAGATATTTATGGTACTTACAACCTGTCTACAGGAAGTGCCACTCCCTACATAGCCCTCTTTACATCCCAGCGGATTAGACGTTTGAACGCTTTTGCAGAATCCATCCTCTAGTGTGTATGGACTTGAACACTGGGCAACTTTATTTACCAGTTTGAAACATGAGCCATTGACAAGTGCATGACCAGCTTTACAGGTCTTAACACCTGCATCAGTACTTTTTAGTGAGCACTGACCATTGGCATATTGATACCCAGATGGACATGTCATTTGAATGCTCTGCGTTTTAAAACATTCATTGTCTAGTTTCGCGTAACCACTGTCGCATGAAGCAATTGGAAATTCGTTTACTTGCGTGCATTGTCCGTTGACAAGTGAGTAACCGGGCTCACAGGTTTGAGTTGGACAATTGATGCTCTCTAACTCATTGCCAGCTAGGCAATACTCTGTCGCATCTTTATTCTCATATCTATCACAATATCCTGTTGAGTTATTTCTTACATAACCAGACGGACAAGAACCTACTGAGTACGTTGGATTATTTTTCTTACACTGTACAGTTTGGAAAAGTGAATACCCGCTAGTACCACAATAGTAAGTGACAGCATTTGTAAGCGTTCTCTCGCAAACGCCGGTAGAGGTATTCAGGGTATAACCGCCTGATGGACAGTTACCAATACTGTACGTCGGTGTTTTTGCCTTACACATATCAACATCGTAGATAGTGTACTGGTTGGAACAGTAGTAAACGACATTCTCAGTAAGTGTTCTTTCACACTTACCATTCGAAGTATTTAAACCATATCCTGCTGGACAGTTACCCACGTTTAAGCTGTTGGAGTTACTTCTACATTGGTCGCCGTTATACAAGCTGTATCCGCTTGGGCATGAGAAAGTTACATTTTGAGTAAGCGTCCTCTCACACGAACCATTAGACGTATTAAGACTGTACCCTGATGGACAAACGCCAACACTATATGTAGGTGAGTTAGATTTACACTTAGATGTGTTGTATGAACTATAACCTGATGGACATGAGTATGTTACAGGCTGAGACAAAGTTCTGTCACATGATGAACCGTCCAATGTGTAACCTGTAGGACAAGAATAAGACACGGGTTGTGTCAATGTTCTCGTACAAGACGTACCACTCTTTGTATAACCAGAAGGGCATGAGTAAGTCACTGGCTGCGACAATGTCCTGCTACATGATGTTCCATTTAATGAGTAACCTGACGGACAGCTGTAATCAACTGAACGTGTTTCGACCTTAGTACATGTCGTTCCTGACTTGGAATATCCACTAGGGCATGAGGTTGTTTTGTTAACAGTTCTTGTGCACTGGTTACTTTCGTTTAGTGAGTATCCAGATGCACACGAATATGTTTTATCCGCATAGGAAGTACTAGGACCGTAACATTCTAAAATGTAATTTCCCCCTATTAATGGTTCGAAACTGATAGTATTGTCTCCATTTGGGCAGAGCCGTGAAGGGCTGTTCGGGACTATGTAAATCCCATTTTCAGTTTTAAAACATTTGGTCGATGAGTACGACGTATACCATGAAGGGCAGGATGTGCTTGCATTGACAGTTCTTCTACATTGTGTAGATGAGATAGACGAATAACCAGAAGAACAGGCATCATACGTAACACTTTGGGATACTGTTCTGGTGCATGATGAACCGGATCGAGTATAACCACTCGGACAATTTGGCGTTGCAGAAATCGTTTCTGTTTTACTACAAGTGGAACCAGAACGCGTATAGCCGCTTGGACAATTTGGAGTAGCCGAAATCGTTTCAGTCTTACTACAAGTCGAACCAGAGCGCGTATAGCCACTCGGGCAGTTTGGCGTTGCTGAAATTGACTCATCTTTCTTACAGGTAGTGCCAGAACGCGAATAACCGGAAGGGCAATTCATATTAGCGTTAATTACCCTGTGGCATAAATTGCCCTGCTTCACATACCCTGAAGGACAACTCGATACAGAAGTGGCCTGCTCACTGTAACACTTACCATCGTTTCCGTTCGTATAGCCCGAAGGACAGTTTTGATTAGCATCGATAACGCGTCGGCAGTAATCGCCGGTTTTCACATAACCAGAGGGGCAACTGGCAATTACAGTATCTTCTTCTTTGTAACACGTCCCATTACCATCATTGATATAACCAGAAGGGCACGACTGACCCGCATCTATTAGACGTCGACAGTAGTTGCCTTGCTTTATGTATCCTGACGGACATGATGAGATATTTGCAGTTTCATCTCTATAGCAAGTGCCGTCATTACCATTCACATACCCACTAGGACAGCTTTCATCAGCTGCTTTAACTGCGTGGCAATAGTCACCTTGCTTCGTATACCCTGATGGACATGATGCAACAGGTTGAATCAGCGTTCGCTCACACTTATCACCATCTTTGGTCCAACCGCTAGGGCAACTATAAAGAACTGGGCTTGTTTCCTTACATTGTCCATCAACGAATGAGAAGCCTTCTGGGCAACCATTGATATCGGTAAATACATCTTCGACACACACACCGTTTTCAAAATAATAACCAGTTGGACACGCTTTAGAACCACTTGTAGTCTCCAGCTTATAGCATTGTCCATTACCGCCAGCTCTCCACCCATTAGGGCAAAGAGTGTCCAGAGGAGACACGGCATTATTAACGCACTTACCGTTATTATTCAGTGTAAAGTTGTTTGGGCACTCAATTTTAGAGGAATACGTTGGATAGCATCGTCCTGAAACGAGCTTATAGTTTTCAGGGCAACTAGAAACTGATGTTTCAATTAATCTTTCACAACGTTTTTCTTGGTCATTGTAAGTATATCCAGAGGCGCAAAATGTTGAACCTTGAGTAACAGTCACTCGTTCACACTGACCATTTTCAGTTAAGCGATAGCCTGATGGGCATTGGTCTTTCGAAGATTCAACAACTACACGGTGACACTCATTTCCGTTCTTAAGATCATAAGGTGCGGGGCATGAAAAAATAGTCCCTGTCGTTTCTATTTTTTCGCAAATAGATGTACCGGGTACTTTCGTACTTCCATTAGGACATACGATGGCATTAGCATTGTCTACAGAAGAAACACAGTTAGCACCTTGATCAGAATAGCCTAATGGGCATTCAGCAATCATTGGTACTTTATCAGTCTTAACGCATTGTCCATTTTGTACAAATTGCGCTGGACATTCTTCTATAATTGTCTCCACAAGAAGTTCTTCACACACATAACCATTTAAGACTTGGTTAGGGCCACAGTCGTATACAATTGGCTCTATCTCTTCTAGACGGCAATTATTATTGATTGCGTCATATGTAAGTGGTGCATCGCACATTGCCACAAAATCATCAGTATCGGTATTGATACATGTGCCATTTACCAATGACTCACCTTCAGGGCACTGAACGGTAGAAGGCTGAGTAACAACACCCTTACAACCCTCCTCTTCTGATAGGAGTGTCATATCGTCAGGGCATGAAATAACTACGTTTTCTGTTTCTAGTCTCTGACAATGTACGCCATCAAAAGTAAAGTCATCTGGACATATGTTGTTTACTTCGTGGATTTCTACACGCTCGCATACGCCTTGTTCACCCATGGTGTAACCTGCGTCACAGATTGCAGGCTGCGTAGATACTTGGCAAATTAATGTTTTGGTACCATTTCCATCGAATCCATACTCAATGACACCCTCACACGCTCCGATGGATGGTGACACACTTGATTTAACTAGCTGCTCACATTGGCTTCCATTCCAAATGGCGTCTCCTCCACACAAAAGCGCACTTGCTTCAGGTGTACTAGACACATAAAAACCTTTAAGTAACTGGCTACCTTTAACCGGCTTCTCTTGAGGTTTAGTGATGTTGTTCTTTATACAATTTGATGAGCCAGCAGATGTTTGTTTGTAACCTGACGGGCATACTGGGATGGCAGGCTCAGCAGGCTCATCCTCTGCACAATACCAGTTACCGTTAATGAATAGCGGTTCACGAGCTGACTCACAATATACCTCAGACGCATCATGACCTTGAACAAAGTAGGTATTGCATTGGCCCGTCGTTCTATTGAATTCCGATAACTCTATACTTTGTGAAGCACTAGCAGGAATAGCCACTTCAGATACACACTGATCACCTTCTATCTGATCAGCAGAGCAAGCCAGTGTTGCGGGAACTGTTGCAGTTTCATACGGGTAGGTACACATTGCATTAGTTTGGTCCAACACTTCACCTTCCTCGCAAGAAGGAACAGCGGTAGTGGTGATGGCACTTTCTCTATATTTTTTGCTTCTGCATATATTCATTGTAGGGTCATAGGTGGAACCTTCTATCCCTAATACCTCATTACAATCAATTGGCTTACCACAAAGCTGACCATATACGTTGTAACCGTCTTTACATTCAGCATTACGAACACATAGGCCTGTCTCCGACTGATATTCGCCGACTTCACAGGAATATGCTGGAGAATACGTCTTCGTTATACAACTTGTACCGTCAGAACCTAACTGAGTACCTGCTGGGCATTTATAATCTACGCTAACCTGCGATATGGCTTCGCAAGACTGAGCTTGAGGAATACCACTTAGTGTTTCGCATTGCCCGAGCGCGTTCATTTTCATACCGCTTGGACATTGTTTAGATTGTGCGCCTTGGTGTTGATAAGTTATGTAACATGACTCTTCATTTTGCTCGTTTACAAACGAATCTGTATCAACAACAAATCCACCAGCTGAAGTGATAAAGTCGTACAGAGGAGTGTTGTATGAAGCTATGTTATTAACCAACTTCTCACTGTTAACGCTACAGCCCCCAACTATATCTATCATGCTTGGCTTATTAGACTGAATAGCACGAGATACATAGTCACCAGCGTCGTGACTTTGACCTTCTACATTACCCGCCATCAGCATTGATGCAATAATGAACTTATCCTCGTGACCTTGGACAGGATACAGTTTAATAAATTCTTTTATTTCTTCGGTACCGGGGGCAGGAATTGTAATGCCACTATTACCGTTAATTGAAAGGGATGGGGCGTAACCACTTATACTGGCCTTTGAGCTTCCTCGCACAATAGCCTTTAGAAATTCATAATTATAAATTTCACCAGCACTATCGATTCCTGACACATAATTACCTTGGTAGCGAGTAGCCATATCAGAAACATTGTCTACCAATGACTGTCCGTCAATACCATAGTCTTTTGTACCATCAAAGATTGCATTGAATGTATGCTCAGGTGACTCACCTAAGTCAGCTTCAATGAACGTAACTGTGTCTGATACACACAAGAAGTCTCTAATCTTCGGAGTGCCTTTCACCTGATGCGAATCATCATTTGTCGAGCTAATGAAATTAACAGTTGACCACTGAGCTTCGAAGGCCGTCCATACATCAGAGCTTACCGCTTCATTTACAACGTTTTTGGGATTCAACTCGGCGGGTAATGCATGCCCGTCATAGTTATATACTGGCTTAAACCCAGTTGGACACACATATGCTTCTTGCTGCTCAACTTCTACATATGAAACGCACGCACCTTTCTCGTTCACATATGTATCAACCGATGAGCTATTAGGACCATCAAACGAGACACCATCGCAAGCTGTTTCGGCATACTCTACTACAGCGCATTCACCCTCTTTATTAACAACAAACCCTTCAGGGCAAACCTCGGCAGCAATAAATTCTTTTGAACCGTTAATCACACATGCAGGGCCTGTTAGACCAAGGTCGCTCATGCATATTTGTTCTTTACTTGCGGTAATAGTCTTCAAGCATGATTTTGAATAACCACGACGTTTAGTGCTGTCATTGATATAAGGAGACGCGTTCTCTGTGCCAACTGGGCAAATGTAGCCAGAAAGGCCTGCACTTCTTGATTCGCTTACCCAGCATCTGCCATCTACCATCTCACCTTCGAGACATATCGTAGATTCGAAGTCTACAAGAGAGACTGACTCGCACGTACCGTTGTTATCTTGATACCCTTCGGGACATAGCGATAAACAGTCAGAGCTAGAAACAGATGTAGCCCCCTCAGGGCACGAAAGAGATGCTTTGGTTAGCGTGAGATTTTCATCTGAGGTACAGCGCTCAATTCCACCTTGATTGGAATATGTAAATCCATCTGGGCAGTAATCCTGCCTTAACTGCCTCTTCCCATTAGTATCAACACAAGCATTACCGTCAAAATAGAAACCGTCTGCACAGAATGTTTTGCTTTCAAGTGACTTACATATAGTAATTCCTGCAACGGTTACAGCTTCTTGGCCTGCCTCACAAACTTTTTCTTTACCAAGCAGTTCGAAACAATCTCCGTTGCTATATACAAAACCAGCCTTACAGGTATCTTTAGCTTTGAAAACACGCTCATAACAAGCACCCTGTTTGAGCGTCATACTCGATGGGCATGATTGTACTAATTCTTTAACGACAGCACAGGTACCATCTTCTTTGTAGAACGCGCCTTCAGGGCATTGTGAGGCAACAATCTCCACCTGCATTTCACATCGCCCGTTTGCAGGTTCATAACCCACTGGACACTCTAATTCTGGCGTAATCGTAGAACGTCTTTCACAAACACCACCGACATTTTCAAAGGTTTCTGGGCAGGTTTGGAATGCATCTTTAACTTGTTCTTTGGTACATGTGGTTTTGTCTGCACTTAGCACGAAGTCATTGTCACAAAAGTACATCGGCTCTTGCGTGCGATAACAAAGGCCATCAATCATGGTATAGCCAGCTTCGCACTGTTTCGCAGCTGCTTCAGTGACTTTTAAACATTCTTCATTTTCAATGAAGTATCCGGGAGTTGCACAACTTTGTACTGCATCAGTAGTAATTAGCTTCTCGCATTGCCCGTTTACCTCTTTGTATTCATCTGGGCATCGAGTAGAAAGTTCTGTGGTAGAAACTTTTTCACATTGACCTGCTTTCTTTGTAAAGCCATCTGGGCATACATAATCGACTAGAACTATGTCATAGCAGCGTCCATCATTAAGTACATGCCCAGTGCTACATCCTACTGGGTCCAGAACCGATTCACGCTGACACTTACCATCTACTAAAGCGTACTCTTGAGGGCAGCTTTCTATCGCATCGCCAACAATAGTTTTATAACAGTTCTGCTCTTGCTCATTAAACGTATAGCCGTCAGGACATTGTTGCTTGTTAATGATATCAACACGCTCACAGTGGTCATCAGCATAGGTAAAGCCATCAGGACAAATTAGTTCATAGCCATGCTTTTCATAGCAATTGCCGTCGATTAATACCCATCCTTCCTGACATTGAGGGATTGGTTTAACAACCTCTTCAATACACTTTGAACCATCAAAGAATTGTCCACTGCCGCACTTATCAACCTGCTCAAAAAACTCTATTTTCTTACAAACACCATTATCATTTACTGCGTCAGGAGGGCACGCAACACCTGATACCAAAATTTCAGTTCTGTCGACGCATTGATTGTCTGCATTGAGGGCATAACCAGCTGGGCAATCCAAAGTCGGTGTATTAGCTTCTAGAAGCTCACAATTTTCACCCACTTGCGTATAACCATGTGGGCATACATCTAGCGGAACTTTAAGCTCAAAACACTCACCAGACTTTAGTGCGAAACCAGCTTCACAAGCGCCAACAGCAAGTTCCAAGACGCGTTCACATTGCTCGCCGACTCTTATATAGCCGCTAGAACACGTTTCACCGGGTTCAATAGAATATGTGCGCTTACAAACGTTATTGTTGTCGAGGGCATAACCATCTGGACATGTGAATTCCATAGGATACAAAACGTTTTGTTCACATAGACCATCACCGTTTAGCCTATAGCCCGACTCACAGCTATCTGTGGCCGACAGTTTGTCTTCTTTAACGCACTCCCCATCTATTAGTGCAAAATCGATAGGGCAAGCGCTGTTGATTGTTATGGTCTTCTCTAATGAACACTCTGTACCAGCATTGGTGTAGGTATCTGGACAAACGTATTCACCCGCTGCCACCTCTACCTTTTCACAAGCATTTGATGGTAGCTCTGTGTACTCAGTTGGGCAGTTGGTTATAGATAGCGATGGAAGGTTGATGTCATAAAAGATCTCACCGGCAGCTCCCGCCACTGCTGGATAAATCGGAAAATATAAACGATTGGATGTTAATGATAGGTTTACAGTGAACTCTACTGTTTCTCCGGGCGAAACATTAATATTGTTTACGACGACCGGAATAGTGCTTTCTGCTTTGTTCGTAAAAAATAATTGATGCCTACCTTTCAGGAGGTTGCCCCCGTCATCAGTAAGAGGCCCAGTACGAACGATACTCAACGCACTACCATCAGGCAGCTCTAGTTGCTTATCAACAGCTAAGGTTACCTGTTGCTCTATTTCTATGTTCTGATCCGCAGCTACTCCCATTGCGGATAATGAGAGCAGAAAAGCAGGAAGGATTTTCTTTAGCGCGTTTATCACTATTTTTATACCTACATTTACACCAATTAATTACACATTTTATTTTGGTTTCATCCTCCCCTTCGTTTGTTTAGCGTCGTTTTTTGTGTCGTTAATGATTTCTTGGCCGTTTTATTGTCAATATAATGACCAAAAGCAACTTAATGAGTGGGTGTATCTTGGTTAATTTTGTCCTCAGTATAATTCTAGTGCTGTTAGCGCTTTGGCTATTGAAAGCCATTTACGACATGTTTTTCAGCGTTAACATCGATGCGCCTGATGAAGCATTTGAAGATGATCCGATTGAAGCAACTGACTTATTCGACCCTGAAGCGATGAAGGACAAGGAGCCCATCTTCACGCTTAAAGAATTCACGCGAATGCGTAAATATATTGATAGAACATTTGTATATTCCAAAGAATTACAAAACTGGGTAGATGTGCAATTTATTCCTGAGCCAACCCGCAGCGATGTCCTAAAGAACCTCACTCCAGACGACGAATTAACCGACGAAGGTAAAAGTGATTTTGACCCAGAGCGCGATGACCTTCGAGTCGATGTAAACCGTTCTTCCCTTAGCGTATTTATCAATCCAGAAATCGATGAAGATGAAGATAAGAACAAAAAGAATAAAAAGGACAAAAAATAATGAAATCATTAACCGTTAAACAGCGAAAGATTATTGGTTTAGTTGCTATTGGCCTTGTCGCGATTGGGTACATTGTAATGACGACACCTTCACATAACTACGATGTAGACAGTAGCTTAATAGTGCAACCGTCAAACTATGAGAGCTGCATTAAGGCATCATATGGTGTAGTAGATGATGCAAATGAAGCCGAAAGAAGAGAAGATGCTCGCGCTTGCCTAGCAGCACTGGAGGGTAAAAACTTCTTTGTAGACGTTGATGGGAAAGCGCTAATTTTTATCAACTCTGATGAGTATTATCGTATAGCGCCGGAAGTCATAGAAAAATTTAAAGCCAAGTCTTCAGCTTTATTAGAAGGTAACCCAATACTACCGGCCAATGAAACAGAGCAGAGCGGAACTTAAATTAATATGTATTTTAACTTTCCACTCGTTCTTTCATTTTGCATTGAAGTGCTATCAAGTTTATTTGGGGTTGTTTTTGCATTCAGTCTAATCTTATATGGACTACAAAAACTCAATAAACACCTCCTAGTTACACAATTCGGATTTAAAAGCCTCTATCCCACTGCTGTTATCGGCACTCCAATACATGAATTATCTCACGCCATTTTGGCTGTTTTCTTTCGTCACGAAGTGGCACAAGTGAAACTCTTTGCTCCTGATCCAAAGACAGGTGTTTTAGGTTACGTTCAACATGGGTACAGAAATACTATTTATCAGATATGTGGATGTTTCTTTATTGGAATTGCGCCACTTTTGATGGGCGCTGCCGTTATCTTTCTCGCCAATATGGTTTTCTTTCCAGAAGTAAACAAACTCTTTTTAGCCATTAATGAGAAAGTCATCAGCGGTGGATTCTCGACTTTATTGAGTTCGTTTATATTCTTTGAGGCCGTTTCCATCGAGAGCTTTCAGGGTATCTGGTTCGCCCTTAGTGATGCGTCCTTTAAAGATATTTTGTGGGTTTATTTAATAATTGCCGTGTCTGTTCACATGGGGCCGTCTACCGCAGACTTACGTAACGCATTACCGGGTGTATTGGCCTTATCGATTATCATTATATTGCTGGCTGTAATATTTCAGTCTGAAATAAGCTACAGATTACTTTCAATTCGTGAAGCTATCGGCATCTTCACTAAAATACTCTTAATCGCTTGTTATGCGAATTTAGCCTTCATGGGATGCATTATCTTAGCAATATGCGTTAAGAAAGCGCTCACGCTAAATAGAAGTGAAAACGCTAGAGCGTAACTGCTCTAGCGTTGTGAAATCCCATTAAATGCTTCTCCAGATAACGGTTTAAATACAATCCCCCAATACGCTAGATATTGCCTGCCTTGGGCATCTTCCACCTTCGTCAATGGGAGAAATAGCAACGCTACAAGAGACAATCCCACAATCCACAATGGAACCAAATTGCCATAAACCGCAAGATTAATGAACAACATGTACATACCAAGCACACCAAACAGACCAGAAACCGTCTTGTTTACATTGCTATTTAGCGCACTTTTTTTAACTCTTTTTACATTTTCGATTTTCATAAGAAATACCCAAGAAGTTCTTTTTTATCGTTTAAGCCACCGACACTATCTAATATCGTTGCGTCGTTGTTTATTTTGAAAATCATGATCCCTTCAGGTGTCGCAATATCAGCTAGGTAACCTGAACTCTCTGATGTAAATGCATCTTCAAATATGTATAAATCCATACCTGAACTAGGGAGGGTTGGTAGCACTTCATCGAGCGCTAATTTGCACTGAAGACATCCCTTCTCAACTAAAAGAAGGTAAGGGTTTCGTTCATAGCTAATGCGTTCGTTTACTCGCTTCCTCAAACTATCAACTTCGGTAATAGGAATTTTAAGGTTCGGAGCATCACTTTTTGAATGAGTGTCCAATCTGTTTTTACTTATACGATGGACATCCTGCTGAGGCGGGAAACACACTTCTTTTACAAGGTCACAGGATTTGTATTTAACAATGACGTTAAGCTCATCCTCCTTTACATTGAAGATGTTCACCCCCATGTTCAAGCCACCCCTATACCCAATCACATCTTCTCTAATAAAACGATGTGCTTGTGCTTCAGGGTAATCGGTCGAAGCAATCCCCCCTTCAGTTATGACACTCAATCCGTCTAAATAAACAATGGTGCTTGGTTCGGAATATATCTCTATTGAGACCTTTCCTTCCTTTACACTAATAGTAGATTCTGCATTGGAAAGGGAAGCCATGGTGTTCGCGCTTATTACGCACGCAGCTATCACACACAGAGCTTTTTTTAACATTGGGAACTCTCAAGTTGTTTTTACTTTTACGTATTATCCACTTCATTAGAAGTATCGTTGATTATTAAGAGCCCGATTTAACTAGCTTAAAGAGGTTGCAGTATCAATATTCCAGTTAATATCTGCATGTCATCAATTTTGAAGGAAAGACTATGAAACGACTTCTTGCTACCGCTGTTCTTTCAGCCTCATTGCTAAGCGCCAGCGCCGTTGCCAACACCATCATTGAGGATAAGTTTAGTAAGCTTTTCCCTTTCGAAATAATGGCAATTGAAGACTCACCTGTATCTGGCGTTAAACAGATAGTAACGCCTAAGGGTATTTACTACGCAACAGAAGACGGTGAGCATTTTATTCAAGGCCAAATCTATGATTTTGGTGAAGGCTTTAAAAACTATACGTCTGAACGTTTTAAGCCCATCAAGGCTAACGCTTTAGAAGTATTGGCCGACGACATGGTTGTATACAAAGCGGAAAATGAGAAGCGCGTGATTAGCGTATTTACAGATGTGACTTGTGGTTACTGCGGCAGACTGCACCAATCGATTCCTGAGCTTAATGAATTAGGTATCACAGTGCGTTATATCGCATACCCACGTTCAGGCACTTCTGGTTCTGGATATGCCGTTAACCGTGACGTTTGGTGTGCTGACGATAAAAAAGCTGCGTTCGATGCAGCATTTGCAAGACAACCAGTACCAACGGCAGTCTGCGACAATAAGATTGATAAAATGTACAAAGCTGGTGATATGTTTAACGTGCGAGGCACGCCCCTTATCGTAGCAGACAATTTAGTTACTATCCCCGGCGCTTTACCGCCAAAACAGGTTGCAGAAAAAATAGGACTTGCAGAGTAAAACTCTCGTTAAATTCCAAAAAAAACCTAGCAAATGCTAGGTTTTTTTGTGTTCTATTTCAGGAATGCAGCATCCAAATGGCCTGCTAGCTTAATTCGTCTCAAAGCGCTGTAGAGATAATCGCACTCTGCTTGTTTATTCGCGCATGTAGGTTTCGCCGAATACCACTGGGTGTTTGGCGGCCACCCATGTACTTTCCTGATTTGTTTGCTGGTTGCGTGCAATAACCCCCAACCTTCAGGCAAATCATTTACGCGCACAACGTCTGGAGGTGAAAGATAGAAACGCCAATCTCCCATCCCTAAAGATGGGTTTTGTCTGAATCGCTTTTTTTTATCTGCTAAAAAATCGGAACGTGATACTTTAACTTCGATTAAACAGCTAACACCATTTCTAAACCCTAGTGCGTCGGGCCGTTCACCAGTGTCCACCGCTGCTTCGAAACGATCATCGAATGAGACTGCAAAACCGTTATTTTGTAAAAACTTACTAGCTCTAATGCATAAGAGGTCATGTAACGCTGAAGACACTTGGCATTCCAATTTCTATTTTTCTTTTGCATACAATGAATAGCCTATGTTGCCATCCATACCCTTTATATTTTGCAGATAGACGCCGTGATACTGCCCACCAGCGATTTCAGACTTTGCATTAAGACGCTCTATCGCTAATTCTCTTGGCTTACCAAGAGCAGGGTCTATATCGGCAATGCGTTCATAACCACATAGCTTAAGATGCTCTCTACGGTCTTTTCGTTTAGCACCTTTGTTAAAAGAGGTGTAGGTTTGAACTGTATTCATAATATCCAGTCAATCTAACTAGTGTCTGCGGTAGAGTGTATGAGGCCAGCAAGCATAAGTTTGATGGCCTCAATATTCCATAGAATATTATGAAGAACCTTCGTCTTTCATAACCTCTCTAATCGCTTCAATCAGAGACAGGCCTTTCTTAGTATATTTCTGTATGGCCGCTACTTCTTCCGGCGCAGTTGTATAAAGCAGTTGCTCGAAGCGAGGTACGATAAACCTAACTACTTCACTGGCATCTCCACCATCAATGTATATCTCTGAATACTGCTTCGGTACCGTCGCTACGGTGCTCATTAGTTCATATTGAGAGTCAGTAACATCCAGCATTTTTTCTTGCTGCATCTTCTTAACTTCTCCAGAACCCTGTTTAAGAATCATCTTCCACTTTGAGTTCGTAGACAGTGCTTCACCAACTGAAGATTGCTTCGTATCCCTATAGCTCTGAGTGATTAGTATTCCGTTGGAATTGTACTTCCTGAAACGTCTCCAACCGGTCTCTAGGAAGTTACCAACGATTTTGTTATCACCTTTAATCCATTCCCAACCTTCATCAATAATCAGGCTCTTACGTCGATTTTTATCGCCCAGATACATCGAGAATTGAATGTTAGAGAACACCTGTAAAAGTACAATCTTTTGTAAGTGAGGTTTCGACTTAAGTTCTTCGAGCTCTACCAGTACAAAGTTACTGTTGAAGTTAACAGGTTTTTTGTCCTTTCTAAAATAGCGATAGTTGGTTCCACCGGGGCAGAACTCTTTAAGCTGGTGACCCATATCGCGAACACGACGGTCTTCATCTGCAAGACACAACTTGGCCACATCATCAATATGCGCTTCTCGTGCTTTCTCATTCCAGACTTGGTTAATGATGCTTCTCAAGCGAGATGTTTGGAATGCATCTGGCTCTCCCACCTCAAACGCCATTAGCGCGTGAATTTGGAAAACCATCTCAGCCATACCCTCTTCACCTTCCCATTCATCTACCATGGGCCAAGGGTTAAGCGAGTAGTCGAAATCATTATTAAATTGAAGGTTCTGACCCTTATAAAGGTCACACAGTTTCGCGTATGAACCACCAACGTCTATGATATAAACAATGCCGCCATCAAGAGGGTGACGAGACTTGTCTTCCATCCCTTCTTTGGTTAATAGGCCATTAACGGTAGTTTTACCGCTCGTAAGGAGGTTGGCCACGTATCCATTCGTCCAGAATGACTTACCGGCCCCTGAGGTTGCACAAACCAGCATGTTGTAGTTGGTATCAGAGATGAATGGGTTAAACCCGAATAATTGCCCCGTTCTTGTGATGTACGGCATCATTGGATTGTAAAACGCGTTCCCACGCCATGACGCATATATCGGCATGAAGAAACCAGCAACACTGGATGTGTCTTTATTCATTCGATCAAGGAATTTATTACGGGCTGTATTTGCCACCAATGGCATACAGTTCATAATCAAAGGCAATGCTATACCTTGGTCCTGCTCAACACTAAACCCACGAGACTTTAGATAGTTCATAAAGTCTTCGGCTTTCCCCTCTATATCTTCATCTTTATCAGTGAAGGTTAGAAAGTGAAGGCTCCATTCAATGAGTTTTTCCTTATCTACTTCAATCTTCTGGTAGAGCTTATCGAAGTCATCAGCTTGAAGTTTGATACGTTCATTAAGCTTGGCTAAACCAACATTTACTTGGTGCTTTAACGCTCCGCGTGAATTAGAGAATCGGCGCATTGCCTTTTTTCGATCTGGAAATTCGATATTCAGAACGTGAGCATAGTTATCGAAATAACCCTCAATCCCCTTTTCCCAGTCACCGGTCAGGTTTATCATTCGGCCAAAGAACATGTAGTTTGGTGGGGCGCTTACTGAGAATGGCGTTATTACTTTGTCTTTGACAGAAATTGTGCCGCCTTCATCATCTACACGAATACCGTTACCAATATCAAATATTTGCTCCCTCATAGTGCGAGATGCATCTACATTCGCTCTCCCCTTTCTCCAAGGAGCACGATCTGACCAATTGAATATTGATTGCAATTTATATAGAAGGCCCTCTTCATCCAATATTCTTGGCATTAGCTTAGCTGAGGTCAATGCACCATCCATAATGTTCATAAACTTCCTGAACTGGTACATCTCTCGTGCTGAAACAAAGTCTTCTTTTCGCTTTTTCTTGCTTACAGGCATTTTAAAGCTGATATAAAGATCGTAATTACGCATCTTCATGCCAGACTTGTTTAGTGGTTTTTTAACGCCTTCATCTAACCAATCCACTACCCCTCTACTGATGCCGCTATAAAGGTTATTTAGCTCGCTGTCTTCAACACGTCCACCACGCATTACCTGATAAGAATGTTTAAAATCTGCGATGTTTTGAGATGCGAATAGCATGAATGACATGCACACCCCTTCAGGGTAGTCCTTGTTTAAAAGACTATTTACTACATCTTCGATTTCTTTAGCGGTTCCGTTGATTGGACGGCAATCCCATACAGCCCCAATGTAGCCGTCGTCCAAGACAAAGATTTTGTCCTCTTCCATATAGTCAATATAGGGAAAAAGGTCACCGGGACAGTGTTTACGTGTTATTTTTTCCGCGAGCTTTGCAGATGATTGGAAGATACCCATTGCTACTCCTTATTTACCCGAGACGTTTTTAGCTTTCTTATCTACAGCACGCCTTACTTCTAGAGGGGTAATAATCTTAGGATTTGAGACTTGCTGTCTGCCTGTAATCCATTTACGACCTTCGATTTCAACATAGATTTTACCGGGGTCATGCAATCGGCCTGATTGGTCTTCCCATTTCGCAAACTGCATGCGCAGCATTTTTGCAGGTGTACGATAAACTGACTGCTCATCGATTAGCATTTCTTTCAGTTTAATATCTTTCGCATTTTTAAGGCCGTCATTACTAACTACCTCATTGGTATTAACCAAAGGTTTTGGGTCGACCTTCAGCATCTTGCCATCATTATCATCACTGGAGCCGATGCCAAAGAATTCTGAAAGCGTAGGTTTTTCATCCGTCGCTTGATATGGTGCAGACTGTTTTCCAGTAGCCCTTTCTCGCAACGCTTGCAGCTCTTCTGGTGACATATTTTCTAGATGCTCTCGATGATTCGTCATTAGATAAACATCTTTTGCACTTACACATGTCGCACCTGTTGGTACTAAACCACATGACTCCTTTTCACCAACGGACATACCTGCACAACCACCTAAAAGAGAAATGGCAACAAGACACAAGCTTGTCTTTAATATTTTATTCACGGCCTTCTCCTAAAAATGCTTCTAAGTCTGCCGGAACCCCTTGTTGGATTCTGCCTACCGAGTTAATAACCACCGGCAATCGCTGAACATCCAGCAATGTTGCTAGCTGAATATTTTTAAGCAGTCGGGTTTCATCACAATCGTTGTCGTAAACTAGCTCGATGTCATCGTCGCCTTTGAGTTTTTCAACTGCATCTTCATCGCTTGTTGCGCAATACATTTCTGTAATTGCATCTACTGAGTCCTCACCGCCTACTAAGTTTGTAAGCACATACGCAACCCGCGAATCAGGTAGGGCATCCTCAATGTCGTCGTATATCGCTTTACATGCTGAACAATTAGGGTCAGTTATCACAATTGCATCAACCTGACCTTTTTGCTTGGTATGGATTGCACCTAGAAGCTCTGGTGGGAAGCCAATTTCTTCTAACCGCACAGTATGGCTATTAAGCGCATCAGCTTTATTCTCGATGTACTTTCTTTGCCATGTGTCATAAACCTTTCCAGTAAAAACGAAACGGCCAGATTGTGAGAAGATATACGTCGATTCACCATCTTCTGCAAAGAACAACTTATTTGCAGGCAGCGGCACTACTTTATTTAACGTTTGTTCCACGTCCTCTGGAGATGTAGGGGCAGCTACTTGATTAGCATAGGCCGAACAAGATAAGGAAATTGCAGCAATAGTAGTTAATACAAATCTTTTCATGAGAAAATCCTGTTTTATATTTATCACCATTCTATTCTGCTTCTATCGTTCAACTTGTCGTTAAGATATCGATTTTGACGCCTTATCAATCGCCAATAAAAAAACCCCGCTTGGAAGCCGGGGCTTTTTGAATAACCTTTTAAGTCGTTTCACTGCTTTGGGTCGGATTTGCTCTCACCCTCTTGCAACTTAATCCGAAACTGACCATGTAGCTCTGCCAACCCCAAGTCACTTTCATCTACCACAGAGCTTTCTACACGTATGACCGATACATCTCTTACGTCTAATTGAGCAATGCTTTCGGACAGCCTTTTTATGACTTCTACACGCTTACTTTCAAGATTAGAAGCACGTTGTTCAATGTCTTCAACCGAAAACTGTTGTGCGTTAGATAGCAATGGCATAGCTATCAAAAAAGCACCGACGCTAAAGACTGACTTTTTTAGCATGACAACTCCTAACTTGTTACTGATGAGTTGGGTAGGTTTAGGTTTACACTAATTGAAGGAAAACCAAGTGTTTCAAAAAACGACTTTTTACGCTGTTCGTAAATTCGTGACTCGGTTACATCTAGTTCGTCCATGAAGTTTTCTTTAAAGAAATACAAACTTTCAACATGGTCAATCAAACCTGCGTCCTTCGCCTTTGATGCACTGTAAAACATCCCCTGATAAATATTGGGATAAGACACTTCATTAATATTTTCGCGTGCTGCTTTTACATCACTGACAAAACTCTCATATAAAGGGTTCATCGCATTTTTACTTACTAGCTCGATACTCTCTTCACTCATAGTATTGTCACTCCATGAGTCTAGTATTGTTTTGTGCGTACCCGCTGAAAGCGTTTTTTTACCAATACCATATCGATCTTTTACTTCTGAGAAATCCCATAGGTCCATTCTTACCCCAATGGACCCCACTACAGACGAACGATGTGCTGTAATACTTTCTGCGGCAGACGCAATATAGTAGCAGGCTGACATACAACCTTCCTGTACGATTGCTTTTATTGGTTTACCTTTGTCTCTCAAAGACATTAAATATTCATACACCATTTCAGCCTGAACTGGAGAGCCACCACCAGAATTTAGATCTAGCATTATGCCTTTGGCAGTAGGTGAGTTGTAAGCTTCCTTTATCGCTTTAATAACATCAACGCCTTGAACACCATTTTCGCCACCAATGGCACCATGCACCTTTATGACTGCAACGTGTGGAACGGTCAAACTCGGCGGCCTTTTTGAAAAACCTAATTGAACCACCAGTGAAATTAACACAAGAAGCATAACTACTGTCTTAGCAATCATTTGTCGCTTATACAGTTTAACAAGTGTTTCTATCGATTCAGACTCTTTGGGTCTCGAACCGTAACCTGTTAGCTTTTGTACAATATCTGAAACCTTCATTGAACGAACTCCGCGACCATTTGATTGTGAAATTGAACCATGTCCTCACCACTTTTTTTGATATAGGACATCATTTCATTCCTACAATAAGCACCACTAGGAAGTGATGCGGCCACACCATATAAGTCTTCGATAGACTTCATAGCGTCTGACATGTACTGTTTCCCTAAATTTAAAAATGTACTTCTTTCTTTCTGATCGCTACTTAACTTTAATTCGTCATATTTCGTTACCCATGCACCATAAGCAAAGCCAGCAGATACTTGGAATTCATTGAAGGCCAACGTATAGGGCTCTTTTCTTAATAGTTGCTCTAACTCAACTGCGTCACACTTTGCAAAGCCCACACTTGGCAATACTGCACCTGCTAAAGCAATCATGGTTAATATCTTTTTCATCGAAACATCTCCCCTTGGACATCTTCAAATCGTACACCCGTTTAACTCAATGCAAGGGTTGCTAAGGCGCCTTTTTCGGCACCTTAATCATTAGCAGCTTATTTATAACGAATTTAGATTTATCTTGCGTGAACAGAACCTGCGGTATCATGTATCACAGAAATGGCAAAGGAGGATTCTATGCATAACAATTCAGAGCCGGGATATCAACGTAACAGCCCCCCGCACAATCAGCAGCAAAATACTGGTTACAATGCTTACTTGACTGCTATGGGTTACCGTGAAAATTATTCATTAAAATGTCACGGTAAAGATTTTGCTATCGAAATTAAGCCGGATGCTACAAAGTCAAACTGGCACACCGTTCGTATCGAAGCGGCCAAACGCATAAACGGGCAGCAGGCGTATGACTGGTCTAACAAAATAAGCCTTCAACTGACAAATATTGAACTTCCTGAGGTTGCAGCGTTTTTCTTAACATTAACGCCTTCTGTCTTGTGTAATTATCATGGTTCTCAAAACAATAAGGGGTTCGAAGGTCGTTTCCAAAAAGACAGTGTATTTGCGTCTTTAAACGAGTCGGGTAAACCCAAGATGGGCATAAAAATGTCTTTCGCAGACAGCATGATGTTTGGCCACCTTTGTCTATCGCAGTATTGCTTTAACTTTCCTCATTTAACTACTGACGCTGCTTATAATTCTTTCAAACTCTTGGGTAAAAGGATCGGGAGTTCAAAGAGTTAAGGGGCTTGCGCTATCTGACCCAATGGTATTCTAAATGTGTTGATTGATTACACGATTTGAGGTTTTAAGATGCACGCCAGTCACCAATTTATAAATGATTACTTTGAACAAAAAGAGCTTCTTGGTTCTTTTGAGATTGATACAAGCGAAAGCTTATTTGAATCATGCAAAGTAACGGCAGAATATGTTGCCTTGCAGATAAAATATTACGGCGCTCGACTAACAAAAGCTTCGTATGACGCAAAGCTTGCCTACGATGAGTCTGGTAATCCTTTATTTGTAACAGAAAATAATGAATTGGTGGATGGTATCTGGATTGGTATCCCTAATGAGGTATACCACAGCTTGCCTACATTATCTTCTTCAATGGTTAAGAAGTACCGTACATGCCCTAAGCTGTATAAACGTACTTACATTGATGACATTCAGCGTAATCGCTTAAAGGCAGCAGAGCACACCCTTAACGCTGGAACTTATGCTCATGAAATCGTACTTGAGCCAGAAGGCTTCATGGATAGACATTATCGCGGCTTGGTCAAAGCAGAACACCCTAACGCCTTAGTTACACTTGATGATTTAAAATCACATGCTAAAGCGCTGGGTATCACTAGTGGCCTAAGTAAGAAAGAAACTGTAATAAAGCAAATTTTGGAAGTAGAACCTTTAACTCCAATCTTTGATGTTATGGATGCTAAAAACGATGAGTTAAACAAGGGCAAAAACAAAATTGACGGGATTGTTTATGATGATGCGATTCGTTGCGCGAAAACAATTCTAAGCCATGGTGACGCAGGGCCGCTACTAAATCCTGATGAAGGATTGCCAGAGGTTAGTATTATCTACACATGCCCTATTACAGGCTTGAAAAAACGTTCTCGCTTCGACTTTTTACGTTTCGACAATCGTGCAGTTGACGTGAAAACAACAAAAAGTTGTGAGGTTACTTCGTTCTCAAAAGATGCTGTAAATATGGGCTACGGCATACAAGAAATGTTCTATCGCGAAAGCTACTTTGTGGTAACTGGGTTAGACCTAGACGACTTTATCTTTGTTGCCTCTGAATACGCCACTATGGACGATTGCGAAACTTTTTATATTGATGATGAAGATTTCGACAAGCTTTTTGGGATTTATGAAGAAACCATGACCAATCTACATATATCTCTTAAAGACAACGTTTGGCATGGCCATTCAGTGACTGATAAAAGAAAGAAAATCAGAAAACCTAAATTTTGTGAGTGGTAAAGATGAGAGGTATTTACAAGCAATTTCTCACATCAAAAAACCTCGTTGCGGATGCTCTAAGCATTCGCGACTCAATCAATGAATCGCAGTGTGAAACACTTAAAAAAATGCAGTTTCTCGTTCGAGCGATAAGCGATGCAAATCACGGAGAATATGGGGGAGAACCTGTGTCTTCAGTGTACTCTGTTGGAGTAATGAATTCAGATAAACAAACTGAATATTTTGTGCCGTCAATTATAAACTGGTCTCAAATAGTTCGTTTTGGTTACAGCCAAGGTTTTTGTTATATAGATGAAAACACGCGGCTTATGAAAGTAACGGGCCATCAACATAGCGAAGTAGCCTGTATAAAACAAAAACAACTACACCGCGTAATTTTGAAAATAGAGGCTGTAAGTGAAGATGGTATCGAATGGTACTCGCTTTATAATAATGAGATTGCAGAAGCTTCTAAACGCTCGCAGTATGCGTTCAGATTACCTTGGTTAGCTCAACGTAACATTGGCAAGCTTTCGCCCGTAGACACAGTTTCGTTGACGATTACAGATATTATCTCTGCCAGTGAAGGAGAAGTATCATTCCAGCTTGGTGATAAAATTTTAGAAAGCGCATGCCCTGATTATGTCTTAACACATAATCAAAGGATAATTACATGTAATAAGGGGTTAATTCTTCGCTCTAAACGACACACCCTTAAATAAGTTTATGTTATATTAGTACCACTCCTGCCCCTTCGGGGGTAAATATGTCCTCCTACAGCACACATTGCGGCCTACCGCATCAGACAGTCGCGGAGTACTTGTCAGATGCATCTTTTCCAGTAAAAACACTTTTTCCCCTCCTTAATTTCAAATCATCTTTACCAAATTGCGTAAAATATTCCTCATTAGAGGAGTTTGATTATGTGCTATACAAACTTAGATGAATTGGTAGATGTATTTAAAACAATAACCAGCAATAAGACATGTAACGTTAGGTCGATTTACCCCACAGAGGATAAGCTTTTGCACTTATCTGAGAAGATTTGTCATCAATACGGTTCTTTGTCGTTGGAGTTCGAGTTTGCTGAAGGACTTATGAATTTGGTAAAGATGGCTAAAATGGCTCCACCAGATTACAAACTTGCCTATTGGCTTGAATTTGCCGTTCCAAATGTAGTGCTATCGTTGGAACAGAAACTTAATGTTATTGTTGGGGGCTTCTTCAATCTTGCAATCTGACGACAATAAGAAATATGGGTTTGAGCTGTCTAGCCCTAGCGGCACGACAATCGAGTTAAAGGAGATAGACGTCTCCATAAAGGTATTTAAAAGCGGTTCTACTCGCGTATCTATTGGCATCGACGCGCCAGAACATATCAAAATAAATAGGTCAAAGAATGTTAAAAATGAACTGTAAAGTTGGGGATGTTATTAGTATTTCCGATGATTTATTTTTGGAAGTTATCGATACCAACAAGAGTCATGTAACACTTCGCATAAACGGTATAGACCGTGTTGATTTGACGGTGACTCTGCCTAATGTAGAAACAAACCATAACACTATAGAACGACGTAAATTGGTAGCGTAGTCATAATATTAATGACTACGCCCCAAAGTCCTCACTGCATCTTGAATACTATATTTATGTTCTTTGATAGATGCTGGTAACTTATTAAGCAATTCCAAACTACCACAAGCTCCACAGGCATGCTTGTGCTCTTGTATGAAGTTGCACTTAACACACTGATATATTCTCGTATTGTTTTGAATCCACTTTTTCTTTTCCATTTCCATCTGGCTCAAATGCTGTATGACTTTACCGATATACTCCGGTGATTCTCCAGTTACAAATTGCTCAGAATCGAAATGATTTGATGCTTGAATTGAGATAACCCACTCTCGCCTATCGACGGTCAAAACTGATTCATTTTCAGTCAGTTTTAGTCCGGGCAATACGCTCAAAGTGTGCTTGATGCAACCTAGTATGCTCTTAAGGTTGTTTTCAATTTGTTTGATTTCATCCTCTGTAGCATCCACGCTCTCGATAAAGTCTATCAGGCCTTCAATACGGTAAACCGGTAAGGCACTTTTAAGAGCCTCAAGCTCCATCGTATTCCAGTTAATTGTCTGCGCATGATACTGAAGGAATACTTTTGCTTCGTTAGATAAACGAAGGACGTTGATCATACGATGAGCAATCTTGCTGACTTGAATGCTTTTATCGTAGATACCTTGGATAATTATTATTGCCGCGCAAAGAATTTGCCTTTGGCTCTCGCTACTTTCTAGGCAAAATGCATCAAGCAATGTTTCGATGCGTATATTGAATTGTTGGTAGATGACATCTGGGAGCACATCTGGGTCACGCATCGCGAACTCAATCGTTGAGGCGCAAACTACATCTTCATTTTCTATTTGATATTCCGCTGCATTACCTACGTCCCTGACAACTAACTCAACCCATTCATTATAACTCTCAGCAATGTATGGGCAATAAATCCATTTTCGAACGCCCTCTAATGCGATAGCTTCGATAATGTCGTCTTCATCATCATCGCCCTGAATCTCAAGCATCTCCTTATCCAACCAGAATACGCTGACGTCTTCTTTCTCTGCCAAGAGCTTTAAACTGTTTTTGGACTTTTCGAAGTTATCAGAGATTACAATGTGGAAGTCTCCGTCGACAGTTTCCACAGTTATTGCGTTAGGAATTATATTGCTATCGGTTGAATCAACCACCTGCGTGACTTTCTCTTCTATATAAAAATCACGGGGTACAGTTTCACCATTAGGAGCTGTCAATACGATCAATTTCCTAAACATAGGAAGTTTTAGAAATCCTTTCTGATTTATGTACTTTTTATATCTTTTATTTTTAACCATCTCTTTTTAACAATAACCTAGAGGCCTTGCTTAAACGACCATTGAAGGAATGTACTTCGCCTTCATCCATAAAAGCGTCACTATTTATTGCTAACTCCACATTTGCTTGATATTTAACGCATACAGCGTTCATTATACTTAAAGCTTCATCTGTACAGGGTTTAACGTTATAAACAAGATCGCTTAGAACAACATCTGGCTTGATTGTGCCGGTCATGCTGGTTCTACCTTGCGCTAAAGTTCTTAGTTCAATATCGTTTTCAACCTCATTTCCGCTAAAGGTTGAGAAGTGTACAGCGAATCTATTTCTTTCAGCTTCAACAATTTTTTCGATTACTTCACTTTCGAAATTTGTTGTTTCTATTAAAGTGACCACTATCTCTCTATCAACGTTCTTATGTTTTTTAAAAACAACATCAGCCGATAATGACAATGGGGTGAGCGCTAGCGCCAGTGATAAAAGCGTGTATTTCATTACCTTCGTCCAACAAAGAAATCAATTCAAAGCCCAGATGTTATGATGTCTACCATACACATCCTAGAACAGTTTTATCACCGTAAATTTTCAAATCACGTCCATTAAGGACATCTTTTAGCGTCGTTAATTCAATAATACACATTATATATTTCATTTGTGTCTACAGTAGAAACAATCGGAAACTTTTTACTGCTTTATTTCTGTAAGCATAGACGCACATCTTTATTATATGCCCTAAGCTGCAATCGTTAACAGACAATATTTCTAAAATAGTCCATTTTCTCTAATAATGGTGTCTTCTATAGACACTTTGCCTCCTTCTTTCCGCTTCTATCGGAGACTCTTGTTCTTCTCAGTTAAGACTCAAAAAACGCACTCTTATTGAACTTTTTAGATTGCTAGTGGGGGTATTATTTTTAAACCTTGAATGCTTGTTGGATGTGAGCCTTAAAGAAATTTCTCATAGCATGTTTTGAACGGTGCCTTTCAAAATTTAGCATCGTATTGACGTTGATGAACTTGCTTTATCATTTCGGCCCGAAACCTTTAAAGACTTCAATGGTAGACGTTAGCAAAGTTTACTTTAGGAAGCAGATACACCATGAAATCATTTACTTCTACCGTAGGAGCTATTTCAAAGGATGACTCGCGTATAGATGAATGGACCAACAGGTTTGTTTTCTTTCGACGCGAACGTCTTAGTTCTGCGCTAATTGAAGAGTACGGAACTATGGCCGTCGATACGATCTACAAAGTTGAAGGTGTTAAACCCGGTAGCAATAATCGACAGTTAGAGGTTTGCTCCCCTTTCTTACCTTTGTCGTTCTTTGTTTCAGTGGATGATATTGAGGTGACAACATGCGAAGAGTTGCATTATGAAAGCATGATTAAACCCTATGAGCACTTTCTTCAATTAGATGGATCTCTGTGAATAAAAGAGCCCAATCAATAATCAAAACAAGTGAGTTAGATGCAGAATCTTCTCGGAGTAGTTATGTCTGAAAGTGAAATCATCCAACGGTACCAGACGGTAATAAACGCATTATTGCCTTATGCAAATGAAGGGCGTTTGCTTGAAGGTTTAAATAAATTTACTTCCCGCCTATCAAACAAAATAAGAAAGGTACTAAAGCAAGAAGTTGAAAGGTTGATGTCACAAACTTACGAAAGTGCTAATAATAGTGCGTTTGCAGTTTTTCCGGTTCGTAAATTTAAACACTTTGGAATAGATATGCGCCTTGACCAGCTGGGAGAGGACATACTTTATAAAGAGACAGAACGCTACTTCAACAAGTATACCGTTGGTGTTTTAGAAACGGTTACTAGTTCTGAATACTATCAAAACCGTTTAAAAGCTGAAAACCAAAAGAAAATTGTTGAGCACTTTAGAGTAGACGCACAATCACTAAATGACATTAGTTTTGGAGAAGATATTGCTGTTCAGCATGATGAATTAGTTGAGTGTGAGTATGGCGAAAAGTTTGAGCGATATGAGGTCATTGAAGTTGGCACCTCCTTTCTAAAAATCCAAAATCGTCGTATTTTTTCAATTAAAAAAGGCACAAGTGTCAAAGTGCATTTGGAGAAATCTTCACCACTGGCATTGAGTAGCACGACTTTGCATTGCGTAGCAATGGTCTCAAATTTTAATAAGGTTTCATCTCGACATGAACTCATACTGGAGTTCACTGATAGTACTGTGAAACGTGTTAGTAAAGAATATTCTAAATTGTTAAATGAACGCTCTATTCACTTTCCACTTGAAAAGAGCCTTGAGTCAGAAAGAACTACCCAAATCATAGAGCGCAATATACTTTTTGCTACGAGCCCGTGGATTCCTGTCTTTTATAATAAGGGTGATGATGAGGTTTGCATCTTGCTCACTGAACGAAATATTCGAGAGAACAAGAATCTCGCAGCAATGCATGAACTGCCTACCGCTCGTTTCTTTAATCGCATATTGGAAGAGATGAAATGTAAAGATGAAGCGTATCTATTCCAAGGTAAAGTTGAGTCAAAGAACGGTTTCATCCGTATCGCTGCATCTCTTTCTCAGCTGCTCAATAATGGCTTACTAGAAACATTTCTTTTCCATGCTAGGAAAACGAATTCACTGAAGATAATGCAGGTCAGAGCCAAACCTGTAAGCTCTTCAACTCGAAATGAAATTGCTGACAATTTAAATATTACGACCAATCGTTTAAGCTCAATTGAAACTGTGTTCTTTGTTCGTGATATCACATCACAAATTATCGAGGCCTTACCTGACGACATACAGCATGCTAAGCCATTACCAAAACAGTTTATCGATAACGATGAAAAACTTGTTTTCAAACTGTATATGGAAGACATGATAAATCGGCGCACAGAGCCAAGGTATGTGCTTAAGAAACCCGCTTCTATTAGCTTAGGCCTACTCCAACGTGTCAGTGGTGAATTGTTAGATATTTCGATATCTGGGGCAAAAATACGCATTTCCCCTGAAATGATTTCCAATATCCCTTTTAAAATAAAAATCGATATAAAGTCTATTGGCCTTAGTGGCGCCCAGTACAAAGTCGTGTTTAAATGCTATCAAACTGGCATTTTGCGTCTGGCCGTTTCAGGCAAGAATAAACAAACTACTCGAAAAACTCTGCATAGCCTCGTATCAAGAAATCCTGACTATTTTGCTAAACGAGATAAGTCTGCTAGCGAGCGTGAAGATTTCAACGCATTGTGGGAATTAGCGTCTAGATACCTTCCCTCTCTTGGCGTGATATGCGTAAACCCTAAAGAATCTCGTGATCTTATTAAAACTGTTTATGCGGATAACTTTTCCCGTGATGCTGGTCCATTTCGAGGTGATGGACGTCGACTCTATATGCATGGTGTGTTTGCCGACATGGACCATGATAAGCCCAAGTCATCGCTGCTTAATGCAATAACTAGTGGTTCTACTATGCGTCACTCTGTCATCCATTGCCGACATCGAATTAAGAAAAATATTTACCCTCTGACGCGTGAACAGTTTTTTAAGGTCGAACGTGAACAACTTAGAGCTCTTACATTAAAACGTATGGCAGACATATTTGTTTGCGATGTCCAAGGTTTTGCTGTCGATGCTTCCACTATCCCGCTAATTCAAAAACGTATTGAGTGGCTGACAGCAAATGACACTCTACTAGCTAAAACTTTTATTAAGACCCTTTCGCTATACACACATGCGGTATTCTGTACAGACATTTCATTGCTGCATAGCGCATTGATGATTCGTGACCCAAGTGATTTTGGAGAGTCTGAACATAAAGCTGGGTAATGGCTTATTTTTTAACTGAAAACTTAATTTATAATTTTTTTGAACTTTTTGAGGATGGTGTATCCAATGTTGCTTTCATTAGTTTAGTAACTTTAGGAGCCTTTAAAATTTATGAGCAATGCTTCTATTTTGTTAAATAACAGATTCTCATCTTATGTGGTTTCGAAAGCTGAGTCAGTTTTGCGTGAATATACTATGTCTAACATTGAACGTACCTTTATCGAGGACAATAAGCGTTTTTGGACTAGTGTAGCCGCTCAACTGGAAGCACGTACCCGCAGACTGAGCAAAATTAGTCACAATCACTTAAGCTATGACACAGAGAAGTCATTAATGGTCTATGAGAGAGCTAAAGAGATTGCTAGCGAGCGCAGTTTTGCCGGTTTTGGACTTTACCAAGTACAAAACAAAAATATGCAGCCAATTAAGCGGTTTTATGAGTCACTACTTAAGTTGTCCCTGAACATTGCTGATAACAAACCAAAAATGAACGTTGTCGATTCGTGTATGGTCATTCTATGCAAAATGGTCTATCCGCATATTGATGGTAACCGCATCGACTCACAAACTTTAATACGTAATGCTATTGCTGATGTTAATTGTGCTGATTCAATGTCGCATGAAGAAATGCAAAACTGGCTTATCTGTACTCAACGGCTTAATAAAAAACTGGAAAAGACATCTGGTAATCTATTAAATCCACCAGCGCTTCGCCTCGTTTAGTTGTGTTATTTCCGCTGTAGGCAATACTATTAACACTAAATTATAAACAAATGATTTTATAAGGTACCTAGAATGAACATAGAAAACCCATCTTTGCAAAAGGGGATCGAGCTTACTGAGGAGCTTTGTGATATCCAAGCTGACTACATCGCTCGGTTAGTCGAACTATTTTCTATTATTGAACAAGAAGGCCCTACGCGTGAGTTTGAAATGACGTCTCGCGGTTTAACTGAGGAAGACATTAGCATTCTGCGTTCTATACCAGCCAGTTGCTTACGAGATCTCCCTATTGCCTTTGAGATTGACACTGGTCCTTTGAAAAAGCTTAATAAATTCATCGAAGACAACGGCCTTTCTTATGACTCTCTGCCCGATGAACTCTCCGTCATTAGTGAATCTTTACAATCAGATAGAACCAACACTCTGGCAAAAAACAAACGACTATGAAAATGCCCTTCGGGGCTTTTTTCATTTTGGGGCTTGCGATAAACCAATTTGCAACATAATTAACTTCGACATATCGCATTAAACAAATGGAGTTTAAAAATGGCAAATGAGCAAGTACTACTATCGGTACCTACTGAAGAAACGTCTGAGAAAATTGAGGTTTCTATTGTTTTTAACGACGGAACGGCACAATCGTGGGCCGGTGAAAATATTGAGAAAGGCTATCATCTTCATGTAAATGCCGTGTCTGAAAAGGAAGAAAAAAAATGCATTCGCCCTTTTACCGGATTGCGACGCTTTATTTCTACGGCCGACAAATGTATACCTGAGGAGATGTCTTCTCTTCCTATTAATTCTTCAATTATTTCAAACTTGGCGTTTTCTGTTGCACGGGCTAGCGACCTGACCATTACAAAAGACGGCGCACGATTAATGCGTAACTTCACATCTTCAACTAACAATACCAAAGCATCACTTGGTATGTCAGAAACTGTTCATTAATGGAAAACTTCTGAAATTCCACTAAAGGGCCAAAATACGGCCCTTAATCAACCTCATCCAATAACCGCCCTCATATAATTCACGACACTTAAAGAAGCTCTTATCCGCTTTCTTTTTTGCATCTATCAAATTTAGATATTCCAAACCTTTATTTTGTTGAATATGAGGATAGCACTAATGCTTAAACGGTCCATGGCTGCACTTGTTGTAGCGCTTTCATTTAGTACATCTTGCTTTGCTGACGTATCTGTCATCGTTAACAAGGCAAACACCGCTGAGATTAATGTCGAGGACATTAAGCGAATATTTTTAGGTAAGGCACAGCAATTTCCAAATGGGGAAGAAGCCGTTCCTATTAATTTAGAAATGTCAGTTCCTTCGCGAGTCGATTTCGATGAGTCAGTTTTGGGTAGAAGCACATCACAAGTTACAAGCTACTGGTCAAAATTGGTATTCACTGGCAAGGGTACGCCACCAAAAGAGATTTCAAGTGAAACTGATGTGATTGAATTGGTGAAGAATAACCAAAACATCATCGCGTACATCGACTCCGATAAAGTCACTGGCGATGTCCGAGTAATCGCTACTAAATAGGAAACCGTTATTCATGAAATATACTAAAGCACTTCTTACACTCGCTGTCGCAGCTTCATTTAGCGCTTCTTCTTTGGCTGAAATTCGAATTAACGGTTTTGGCAACTTCAATGCAGGCATCACGTCTACTGAAGACTCCTTTTTAGGGTATGACGATACCGTAGACTTCAGTAATCAAAGCCTTTTTGCTCTTCAAGTGTCAGGTGACATTGGTGAAAAGTTTTCCGCTACAGCACAGGTTCTAGCGCGTGGTAATGAAGATTACTCCCCTGAGTTCGAGTGGGCTTATCTGAATTATGAAATTAACGACAACTGGTCTGCACAGGCTGGACGTTTACGACTGCCATTATTCAGTTACTCTGATTCACTTGATGTGGCTTATTCGTATCATTGGGTTACTGCGCCATCAACAGTCTACAATGTTCCTTTTAACAACATTGACGGTCTTAAGATTGTTAATACTACCAGTTTTAACAACTGGGATTTAAACACTAGCTTATCTGTCGGCCAGTACAAAGGAACATCCTTTGGCGCTGACATTATTGGCCAAAACGCAGTGTTACTTTCAGCGCAACTGAGCAATATGGAATGGACTTTTCGCGGTGTTGTTGGAAGAGCTACCACAACACTAGACCTGACTAAATCTGACCTTGAAGATGGCCAATTTTTAGGAAACGGCTTCAATGCAATTGAGGCGGCAGGCTTTACAGAGTTGGCTGATAATCTTCGAGTAGATGAAGACTCAGGCGAGTTTTATGGCGTGAGCTTCATGTATGACAATATGGAGTACTTCTTTGGTGGCGAAGCAACATCTATTCGTCTAAATAACACATTTGCCAATGACGATGATGCTTTCTACGTCACAGCAGGCGCTCGCTTCAATAAGTGGACTCCTTCTATCACCTACGAACGCTTTGAGTCTAACGGTGACGTTAAATTTGCCGACCAAATTGCGGCTATCAGTGCATCTGCCCTACCCATAGAAACTGCTCAAGGGCTGAGTGCGATTGCTATTGGTGCGCAAATGGCCCAACTTGAGGATTATGACGTGGTAACAGCAACACTACGTTATGATTTAGATGCAGGCATAGCGCTAAAAGGAGATGTGTCAAAAGTATCCCACGAAAATAATGATGCATTGGATGCGACGTTACTCCGTCTTGGTGTCAACTTCGTGTTTTAAAAATACCTAAGAGGGGCTGGGCTTGGCCCCTCTATTCTCTCTTGCTTATAAACAAGCAATTACCCGATTTCTCCTGTAGACATATTCTCGACGTTAAGCTAGGTTTTTAGTCGCATTATTCTACTTGCGCTATTCCCTATTGCTATATGATGCGTACTTCAAATCACGAAGCTTTAGGAGCTAGAAATGAAATACCTGATCTTAGCCTTGTCACTACTGTCGCTATCCTTTACTGCTTTAGCCAAATACGAAGAAGGTGAACACTATACCGTTTTAGACCTTCCTAAGTCACGACTGCCGGAGCTTCGTGAATTTTTCAGCTTCTACTGCCCAGCTTGTAATAATATTGAACGCATACTGCCTGCTGTGGAAGACCGATTGCGCGATAATATTACATTAGAAAAAACACATGCTGATATCATGCGCAACTCATCCTCTGAAGTGCAATATTGGTTTGCTGTTGGTTATGAGGCAGCAAAGCAAATTGGTTGGGCGAAACCTTTCGTAGATTCTGCATTTAGCCTTATACACGACCAGCGAGGCGTATTCGTTGGTGAAAAGTCGGTAAGAGAGATATTTCAACAACTCGGTCTTGAAAGCTCAAAAATTGATACTTTATTGAATAGCTTTGCTGTGCGTTCACGCGCTAATAAGCATAAGAAAATGGTCCAGACTCTTCGTGACGCTGGCGCATTGAAAAGCGTGCCGACATTTGTCGCTCACGGAAAATACTTGATTAATATTCAAAGCCTAGATCAAGCAAAAGTGATTGACGAGATTGCAGATATTACTAACTTCCTCGCATTTAAAGAATAAGTTCGTTTGAAGGAATATGCCTGATGTATAAGCAGCTTTTCAAAACCATGAATATTGATAGTTGCAGCGGTCTTGATGAGGGCCGCTACACAATAACTATGGATATCGCTCCCTATTTGAGTACCGTAGCCTCTTTCGCGAAAACACAAAAACAATTTCCGTTACTACGTTTGCAACGGTTCCCATTTACCATGCTCAGTGACGTCACATTTAAGGAAAATGGTATTGAAGTGGCCCTTGGTGAAATAGTCCACACTGCGCTTTTCCGCTATTTGATTACTTTAAAGCTTAAAGACAATGAAGATAATGGAGATGACCCTATTGTAAATATCACATTTACGTGGGCTGACTCGCTTAATGTTCACGAAATGTCTGCCTCTACAGACTTAACTATGTCAGAAATAGAGGAATATGTGACTATCGGAACATTTGAAGAAGTCATGTGATTATTTGGAGGCATTGATGATATTTAACCGGGTTGAGATGCCTCCTTCTGCATTCAATTAGCCTACAGCAAGCTTAGTATCCACGTAGTCTTTCATTAGAATGCTTATGGCCTTATAAGTCATGGGCATACCACCTACTTCAATAACCTAGCTACTAGCGTTCCGAGTCCACCAGCGACATTGCTAGCAACATAAAAAACGCCCTGCACCCCTTGCCATATATGGTTTAGAGAGAAAATAAACCTATCGAAAAGACCACTTAAGGTTGATAGGAATGGCATCTCGTAAACCTGAAAATTTAGACATGTTTGACTTGGATATCGATAAGCTTTCGCTTGATACGGTTGAGCAACGTGAAGCTATCATCAAGCATTATGCTGAGAATACAGACGCTATCTGGTTTTATTCAACGAGTGGGGGTAAAGATTCAGATGCGGGGGCTGTGCGACTTTTAGAGCTGGTTAAAGACCCAAACCGTATTGTCTTTGTTCATGCCAACCTTGGTGTGGTTGAGCATCCGGGAATAATGGACCACATCAAAAAATACATTCCGAAGGAAAGTGAATTTTACGTTGTAAAAAATGAAAACAAAGATTTCATTGATATGGTCCTTTTGAGGGGTCCATCTAGCCAATTTAGGCAATGTACGTCTGATTTAAAGGTTTCGCAGATAGATAAGATAATAAAGCGCGTGTGCCGCGAAAGAGGGGTAAAAACCTGCTTTAACGTGACAGGATTACGGTCCCAAGAAAGTGTGCCCCGTTCCCGACGCAGCCCACTTATCCTTAATAAGCGCCTTACTACAAAATCACGAACGTGCTTTGACTTTATGCCTGTGTTCCACGTAAGAGAGTGGGCAGAGGAAGGTAGCAATGAGCTAGGTGTTTTTGACATTATCGCTCAAGCTGGTAGGCAACCCTTCCATATCTACGGCGTCAAAAGCATTGATGGAAAAGCCGTTCGCGTCAAGGAAGGGAACTCACGCACATCATGTCGTTATTGCATCCTTGCTAACAAGCAAGATTTGACCAACGCGGCGAACTGGTATGGCTCGGTTGCGACCAGCGGCGAGCACACAGATTATGAAATGATGATAGCGTTAGAGGAAGTCGTAAATCACACTATGTTCTTTAAAACCCGTACTACCACAGAAACAGTTGACGGGGAAAAAATTAAGCGCCGAGAAACGATCAAGGTTTCACTGGCTGAAAAGACCGGCGTTACTGTAGGTGAAGTTGCTGTTAGACGCTGGAAAATGATACTCCACGAGCGCAGGGAGCAGTTGCTGGAGCGAAAACGCATAGAAGCTGAAGAAAAGGCAGCAAAAAAAGAGCAGCGTCAGAAGTCTAAAAGCGCAGCATTCATCGATACAAAGACAATCGCAATGTTTTAGGTCGCATAGCGGCCTATCATTACAAGCGTGCTCATTAAGCACGGAATATGCCGCCCTTATTGCAACGCTCCCTTTCTTAAAAAAGGCACAATAACCTTTTTTACGCACATCGGGAGAAAATATTGTGAACGATAGTCAGCATGTTGTTTGTGTTAAATCGTCTGTGGTAGACGGCGAAAAAAATGCATATATTGACTATACACTTTCTACCAAAGACATACTCTTATGCGAGCGTAGTGTTGCAGAGCAGGACAGCGATTTTCTAAAGGTCGTTCCTACAACAGTTGTTATGTACGACGGTAAGGTATGGGCCTTTAAAAACAATCACACAGGTAAAGTCAGCGTTGCTATTGTCAGTGAACTGGGAATAACCGACTTAATTGTGAAAGGTTCTAATATTGACCTAGACGAGTCTTTTGACACCTTCTTTTCTAAGCAACTGGACTGCAAACTAGAACTTGATTCATACATCGTAAAACTAGATGTTCTTCCAAAGATAGTTTGTAGCGATTTGTACCCTGACAATCGACCATGCCTCTGTCACGCACACGTCTATCACCTTGACGGCCCCCACATCCAGCCAGTGAGCAACGATATCGAAGTATTAGGTTTCTTATCACCTGAAGAATTACTATCTGACACTTTTGATACTGACGTGACGACTAGGCATATTTGCAGAGCAATTTTAAAACAATAAGTTAAACAGGTAGCGTTTCAACCATAGACACAGTGGCGTAGACAATGCGTGCTTGCGCTATTAAATACAGGGTTAGCATACCCCTATCGATTTGAATAAGAGGAAGAGATTTATGGCAACTAAAGGGCTTAACAAGGTACAGATAATTGGCAATTTAGGTGCTGACCCTGATTTGCGTTACATGCCAAATGGCACACCCGTTTGCAATATCAGTGTTGCCACAACTGAAAGTTGGAAAGACAAAGACGGAAACCTACAAGAGCGAACAGAATGGCACAGAATGGTGTCATATCGCCGCCTCGCTGAAATCATTGGGCAAAACCTTAAAAAAGGCTCACAGGCGTATTTTGAGGGGAAATTGCAAACTCGTAAATGGCAAGACGAACGGGGTGAAGACCGCTACGTTACTGAAATAGTTGTTGAAGAAATGCAGATGCTTGACAGGAAACAAGCCGTTCCCTCTCAGCATGATGAGCCACAGCAAGCAGCTGCTCAATCGCCTCAACCTGCGCCAAACGATTACGACGGCACTCCACCTAACTCGGACAAGAAGAGACCAGATATTCCTTTCTGAATGACATCTTAGCTATTTATTCAACATCGCAGCAGAACAATTACTACGGGTATGTGATAAAGCGTACCCTTCGTTTTTAACAGGATGATTTTAATGTCAATTCAAGTAAAATGTTCAAAACAAAATGTTTTCGTAGAAACTTTCGATGAGTTACTGGGTGTATTGAAAAGCTTCGCTGGAACACATTTGACTGTAATAGAGACGCTACCCTCTGGTATTAAGAAGCCTCACTATATCAGTGTTGATGCGAAAGGTGCGCCCTCCTATACCTATCTCGACAATAAACGATTTGGACCTGAAGACTTACAAGTAAAAGGATAAAAACTTGGATAATCCACGCTTTAAAAAATACTTCTCTTCTCTGATAGAAAAAGGATGGTCAGCAACGGCCCACAATGAAGATGTCGTGGATGAGAACTTCGCTCAATTTTTTACCTACTACCCGCATAATGACCATCTCGTGATGGCTAGCATGTCCGTTGATAGATTCTATCAACTTCATGCTGATGCTAAATCGTCTGTCCCATCGCACCTATTAGAGCGTGACAAGCTTGCTGCGTTAGTTCTTCACACCGCTAGTGCTACACACGGCGTTAAAAACCCAGAAATTGAAGAGCAGTGGGCGATTGCATCAGCGCTATATATGCCTACCACCAGCACTGGAAACACAGTAGTGAAACAATTCTATGGTCAGCCCTTTGCATTCTTCACTGTCATGTATCCCACTAATAAAGCAAAAACTGATTTTGGTATTAGACCAGCCTCGGTGGTGCCGCTTGCTCAGATATTATCAGTAGAGGAGTGCAAGGATTACTTTAAGCAGATCATAGCAAGTGATAAACAAAGCGGTAAAAAGCAGCATTTCAAATATCTCAAACGCTAAGTCCTCCATAGACCAACCTCTTTTATCGGTCAACACTTGCCTCTAATAGTATTGTGGCATTCTATTAAAAAGGAACCTAATTAGGAGTTGGCCGTGTTTCAAGACACTCTTTCATTCGATACATCAGAGATAAACGAATTCAAAACGTTTAACGATAAACCCTTTTCTATCTCGCATTACTTTAACAGTGATAGTCTTATAGCTGACGGGGCTTTGCACACAGAGATTACTCGAAAAGGCCAAACTGAAACACGCCTAACCCCTATTGGCTCTAATGTTGATTCGTATCGCAATCTTAATATGCCGAAGTATTTCAGCATTCGCGCTCGTGACGGTGAGCATAAAGGGAAGGTCGTCGGCTATGCTCAATCAGTCATTATCCGAAACCCCACTTTTGTTGTAGGTGAGAAATCTCGACAGCGCATAATCAACGTTGAGTTCAAAAAGAACGTGCATGCTTTTTGTCGGGGTGAATTTGTGAACGCATTTAACTCAACCGTGATTGAAAGCAGGCTCCCCAATTCGCTCCGTGTTAGTTATTCTCCCTATATGGCTGGGCATTTTTATACGGTAGACAGAGACGAAACTGGCGCAATAGACAAATCTAAGATGAAACCTGTTTTGGATTCACTAGGCTACGAATATGCAATAGTGAGCGGTAGTGACGTACTGCTTACCAATTTTTAAAATTTTCTTCCATATACTTAGGTTCCTTTTGGCTTGGCCTCCCATCTATATCAGCCCTGCATCCCCCTTGCGTTATGCAGGGTTATGGCATTCTTTAGGTGTACGTTAAACAGCTAAGGAATATCAATGTTTATCCATGAACAAATGTCTCGACAAGCAACCAACAAAAACAACAACATGTTGCGCAATGCTCTTTTTCAAATAGGCCAAAAAATTCAGCGTGAGACTTTAAAAGCAATGCGCGATTTAGAAGTTAACCCTACTCACCAAACGTTAATAACACTTGTTGAGAAACGTGGGGAACTTGAGGGATACGTTAAAACACGTAAGTCACTAACACCAACAATCGCAGGCGATGTGGCCCTTAATCAGCAAACGGGCATTATCAATAATGCAAAACAGGCCATTGAATTGTTTTTATCCTCGCCTGAGTGAAATTTGCATTTATTAACGGGTGAAGCACTGTCCACGAGAGACATGTTTAACCCATCAAAATTATTGCCTTAACGAACTCGCATCATTGAATTAGATGCGACACTAAATTTACTTTGGAATACTGAGGTTTTTATGAAGTTTACGGTGTATATCCCACGCAAAAATTCAAGACTTGCGGATATTGTTTCCCCATCAAGCGCCATTGTTAAATCCAGACTTATTTCTGATACCTCTGTAATGGTTTATTACGAAGGTAATGTCTATGGTGCTGAGAACATCAAAACATTTGAAGATAAATGTTCATTAGCTGCTGGGCGAGCCAAAGACCGTTATCCAACCACAGCACTCACTATTGTGCCGTTAGAAGAAGTGATCGATGTAGGCGTGTATGACCTAGATTCCAGTTCGTTTCACTTAGATGAAAATTATCACGACCTTTTCAATGAATGGGTTACTAACAACCAACAACAAGAGGTGGCCTAATGCGGTCTTTTGGTCGTTATTTTCTTTTTGTAGCGCTTTCTCTTTTTCTATCGCAATCTTTTGCAGGCGACCCACCTGTTAAGCTTTCTAACAGTGGAATTTGTCACGATGAGACAAGCGCCTTTTATTCAAGAACGAAGAAATACACCGTTTATGAAAATATTGAAGCCTGCTTATCATCTGGTGGGCGCCTTCCTAGAGGCCATGCAAAATCTTCGTCTGACGCTTCTAGCCCCACCAGCGACAAATACAACAGAGATGATTGGAACCATTGGATTGATAAAGACGGTGATTGCCAGTCAGAAAGAGCTGAACAACTTATTCGCCAGTCTTCTACTGCGGTTTTATTTGATAAGCCAGACAACTGTACTGTTGATAAGGGCACCTTTTACGACCCGTATTCAGGCAAAGTTTTTATTGATGACGATGACCTTGATATCGACCATAGGGTGCCGCTTGGCTATGCCAGTGCAAGGGGGGGATCAGCTTGGAGTAAAGAACTTAAGGAACAGTTCGCTAACGACCCTGAAAACCTCATTGCTGTCGATAAGTACCTTAATCGCCAAAAAGGGGCAGCTGGCCCTGCCGAATGGATGCCACCCAACCATAAATACCGCTGTGAATACTTAAAATCCTTTGATGGCGTCGTCCAAAAATATGGCTTGCAGTACTTCCCTGCTGAAAAGCGAGTCATTGATAAAATGCTTGCCGCTTGCTCATAGTATGTTTACCCACTTCCTAAAAGTACTTCCTTTATGTGTTTCTCTATTTCTCTCTCTTTGCGTTAACGCGCAAGGAGAGCGATGCTCGCGCAACAGTTGCCTTGTCTCAACGCCAGTAAGCAATGGTTTTGAATTGAAAATAAAGCTTCTAGTGCAGGCCGAACATTTATGCGTGCTGCGCTACGAAAATTTCATCTACAAGGAGCGAGTTACTGAAGAGTCTACCGTGTACTTACTGAAAAGGAATTATCCTACAACAGGCGTCAGGTGGCGCTGCGACCCTCTTTAATTGTCAATACCCTTTAACTTCATGATTTTCTATCTTAATTCACAATGATCTTAAGATTTGTTTGTTATTTTATTTTTGATAAGCAGATAAAGGTAACTTGAACTAATGATAATTCCTAAAAATGCTGAATTTGAACTTTACGGACGCTACTTTAAAACGCATTGGAAAGGAGAAAAACCCTATGTACTGGCGTGGTCATCACATGAATGGGTTTCATCAACCGTAAGCTACAACGAGTTAAAATCAAAAGGTATTAGATGTTCTATTAGGACGAGCAATAAGGTAGCGTAAATTTGGGCTTTGCTGTCCTACAATGAATGTCTATCAAAGACGCTTTTCTAGCCCTTCCCATATTTGATTCCATGGGAATATTACTCCATCAAAACATAAGGAGTAATGCCCAATGACAACACTCATACTTACCTGCACCAATGTTAACGAACATTATAATGACTACCCTGATTACTTGGTCGTCGATGTGAACGAAACGCTTGCGGCACGCATTCAGGAACTCAACAAGCACGTCAATGAACTCAACGTTTACAGTATTGATGCCCTGCTCTCAGATGGTACATATTGCATGGATGAAGATTTGTTTGGTGCTATTAATGACGATGGCATTGGTGCGCTAACTGAGGCGCAACTAGAAGCGTATTTGGATGAGCATGGATATTCAGATGAAGATAGTCTTAGCCTAGATAGCAGAACGCTAGTCGTTAAAGATAACACGGCCCACTTCACTGTTATCCCAAAACACTGTGGTGCTGATGTATTGGTGAAAACGGCTTCTTTCCCAATCGATGCAATTATCGAAGGTAATCCCTACGATGCACTTAAAGCCGCACTCAGCTCTAAGGAATGGGGAGACGCACGCAGTATCCTTGATGAGTTCTTTTCCAAAGATTTGAAACAGTATTGTTCCTACCTCGCCACTATTCTCCAATTTTATGCGGATCAGGTCAGATTCACCTACGGCTCTACTGAAAAGTGGTCATTTATCGAATTGGACAAAGAAGGAGCTTTAGCATGAGCCAGCAATTTATCCCTAATCATATCGTTATTGAAATGACCTATCGCAATAACAATAATTTTAGACGCAGTGAGAAATTCAAAATCACCAACGACAAAAAGTTGTCTTCAGATATCATTTGTGAAACGTTTAACGCTATTGGTGATAATGACATTGTGCCTATGCAGTGGTTACTGCCATCGCTTTCGCCATTGAGTCACCCCGATGAGCCTACAAATGACATGGACCATTGCTATATGGAAATAGCGGGCGTTGAGTACATCTACGATGGACAATACACCCATTGTGACAATACCCACGACAACGATATTAGTGAAATCGTCGATGCAGTAAAAAATGGAGGCTCAATCGACTATAAAAAATATGAAGAATTACTCAAAAAAACGCAAATAGACGAAGCCAAAGCCCTGTTACTCGCTTCTGGTTATACGGTTACGTCACCCAATGAAGATGTAAGCGTCTTACTGTTTGACGAAACTAACAATTCGACAACCACCGCAACCATTGATGCCAAATCAAATTGTGGCCTAGCGATATCCTTTTCTGAACACGGTGACTGTTGCAGTCAAGGCGAGAACGGCCCCCCAGTTTATATCGAACGTATTGATGGTGATGTGCGTGTAGTTATTTATAGCGATATCAACAAAGAAGATCCCACCCACACCGTGTCTCTCAAAGACGCACTTCTTTCTAATCGACAGGAATAGTCATTTGCTAAGGCCCTATCTTTGATAGGGCTTTAACGATATGGAAGAGAAATAGACGGCTTAAGAAAGGTTGCGCTATTTGAAATCGTGGCAATGTATACACAGTCACTGATTATTATATTTCTGAGGGTTAACATGGCTTCCACAAAAGAAATGATTGAACGTTTTAAGAAAGAAGCGCCTTTGGATTCTGCACTACCATATCGATTCTCTAATGGTTTTTTGCTCACTGAAATTACTGGCCAGTGTAAATCATGTAAAAAAGATGTCACAGGCGAACACGTTAGAGGTATAGCCAATAAAGGGTTTCATGACGTATTTAGCTTTGATGGCCACGGCATATGTACAGATTGCAAAACAATATTTGCTATTCACGGGCGTGTAAAACCTCACAAGGACGCTGCTAGGCAAGAATATGTCAAAAACGGTGTCTGGGTTACAGCATTTCCTTTTGAGCAGACAAAACCCATCGACAAGCTAAGGGCCGTCCTATTGCGCGTGCTCACCTTTTTTCGTTTGGTGTAAGGTTTATCTGACCGGGCACCATTTCAACGGTAGACACTTCAGCTAAGACTTGCGTTAGAAATTTCCATGGCATTCTGGACTCAACACATTAAGGAGCTTTTATGTCGAAATTAGCTAAACCCCTTTTACCTTTTGTTGTTTTGTACACAAAACCTGATTTCAATGCCCCTGATGCAGCTTTATTTTATGCCCAAGACAGTGATAACGCCGAACGTATTTTCGAAGCTACTGTACCTGATGGTGAAATCACATGGGTCGTTCAAACACAGTCAATCGAAGAAGCGTTTTCTAAATACCACGAAGAAAGCACGATGGAGGACTTATAAATGACTGAGGATTTTTTAGCTAAGCCTGAAAGCGTTTATTGTGCCGCTATACATGCAGGCTTGTTCGGCAACGATGCGTACATACATGACCGTCAGTCATTCATAGACCGCTGTTGTGGGGCTTGGAACGTGCAAATTAACAATTACTATTCATGCCCTACTGAAGCGCATGAAAACGCCGCTGAAGCGCTTTTTGAACTATACGTAATGTACAGAGAGTTTATGTCAATATGCCCTGTGAATAAGAAAGGTGAATTCAGACATATGTTTATTGCCCTTTCAAAAGGGAATTTAGACGATGCTTTGGGTGAGTTTGGTAAGGCGAAATGGCCTATTGTTGCCGATATGGCTGAGGAGCGTAACAGGAAAAATGGATTTCTAGTTAATGATTAAGGAGAAGCACGTTCCACTGGCTACCTTAAAGCATAACCTATGATAGTTGTTCACGATGTATTGATTTCACTCGTGCGCCCAGGGGGCGCATCAATTTCAAAAAATAACCTTCTTATTTTCATTTTTACATTTGTCCATCGAATACTCTATTTGTGTTGTCTTTACTGGAGATTTCATATGCGACAAATTCCCATACCATCTGATGCGCAGTTTGCGATTAACCAATTACAAAGGGATCACGGCCCTAAATGGAAGGAAAAGCTTCTCTCTTGTTGGGCTCGTGTTCAGTACCCAGATTTAGAGCCAAGTTCGGCTGAAGCATTAAAACGGCTGTATAACTCACACGGCATCTCTTGGTTAAGCAAACAACGTTAAGCATTTTTATGAACAGTGTTTACTTATATCGTAACTAAAACTTGGCTTATCGATGACTCAAATCTAAGGGCTACTCTTAGTGAGCTATTTGCTTCAACAATAAATGAATTTTTAAATAAGGTTATTTTGAATGGATGAACAACAGATAGTAAATGACCCCAGCACCTCTTTTTGGCTTAAAGAGGCAATACAGAAGAATGTTGCCCGTGATCCTATCGATGTGCTTAATGACTTGGATGTTCTATACAAACTTACAGAGCAAAGGATCGTCGCTGACCAAGGTCAATAGGCCCTTACTTCAACGCAGCCTTTCAACCCTCCTTCCAAATTTCAATTAGAACCCTACTGCTAAAGGTACCCTCGCTCAAAGGGGGTGCTTAAAGGTACCCATTCACGGGAGCACTCTGACTAAATTTATCGATTTAAAAAGAATAAGGGCCATAAAGGTACCCTTTTACGGGAGGAAAATATCTAAAAGGTACCCATCTACAGGGAGTAAACATCTAAAAGGTAACCACCTACAGGGGGATTATCTGTTAAAAGTACCCTTTTACGGGGAGCAAATATCTAAAAGGTACCCACTTACGGGAGGTATTTTTGATTAAAGGTACCCACTTACGGGGAACGAACCCTCTAAAGGTACCCACTAACGGGGAGATTATTCTGAAAAAGGTACCCTTTTACGGGGGATAATAAAGACTAAAACATTTTCAATTTATTAATTAAGAACGCTTTTTATGTGTCTTACTGAGGTTTCTAGTAGTTTTTTAATGATATGGGCACTTTAAATGCCAAATTTTTTGGTTTTGTATAAAGAGTGTACAAATTCCTAAAAAAATTAATACTCCCCGTAGTTGTATACCCTCCCCGAAGTTGGCTACCTTTACCCCCGTAGATGGGTACCTTTGCATTTTTATAAATTAGTTAAGAAAATAAAAGCTATAATTTTCACACTTTAATCAACAACTTAGCGCACTTAAAAGGCTTCAATTTTTTACACCTCTTAACTCCCCGTACTTGGGTACCTTTCCCCGTAGACGGGTACCTTTACTCCCGTAGATGGGCACCTTATTCCCTGTAGTTGGGTACCTTATTCCCCGTAGTTGGGTACTTTATTCCCCGTAGATGGGTACCTTTCAGTGGCGCAGCCCTTTAGGAACATGGTCTATAGAGGTGCTAAACGATCAAACGATCTCAAACGATCTAAACGATCTAAACACATCGTCGATCCATTCTGATCTTTTTGTTTTGTTATGTTGCACTTTTATATAAAGAATGAAATATTAGGGTGTAATATACTATTTATACCTTTTGCAGGATTATTTATGAAGGGAACTGACAAATCTCCAGTACTTAGGAAGCATGTAAGCGTAATCCACTCTGACACGTCTCGTTCAAAGTGGGGATTAGTACAGAGAAAAGTGGTCAACTCTTTACTCTTTCGAGCTAGAGAAACAATAATTGAAGCTATAGGAAGCAGTGATAAAGAAAAGCTTGACGAGTATCTTGAAAAGACGAAAGGTCAGGAAATCAATTATGAGATCCCACTGCAACGATTAAAGAAAGATATTCACTTTGATAGTAATGACCATTCACTCATTAGAGAAGCGCTGAGGGGACTCGTTACTACTGCCATAGAGTACAACATTATAAATTCCCGTGGTGTCAAAGAGTGGGCCGTAATGCCTATTCTGGGTTACGGAAAAATAGAGGATGGTAAAGTTTACTTTCGATTTCCGGGTGAGCTAAGAGAAGAGCTGCTTTATCCGTCTGTATACGCCAACATTAATTTAGCCATTCAAAATAGTTTCATCTCCACTCAATCCTTAGCCCTTTATGAAAATGTCTATCGGTTTATAAATGTAGGGGAAACCCCCATTTTTCCCGTCGATACATTGAAACGTTTATTGGGAATCGATACTTCCTCTTATGTAGAGTTTAAGGCCTTGAACTCGAAAGTAATTAAAAAAGCGGTCAAAGAGATCAATGCTCAGAGCAATATAAAGATTGTTGAAGTTGAGCTAAAAAGGACAGGAAAAAAAGTATCAGGTATTCGGTTTAAGATTAAACCAAACCCCGCTTACAAGGTTCTTGAGGATACTGACACTACAATCGAGATGTCAGAATATGAATATGCGCTTCATGAGTTCGGAATAACTAAAAAACAATCCCAACGTATTTTTGACAGACTTTCTATTGCAGATTTAGAAGAGCGTATAAATGCAATTCAAACAACCTTGAAGCAACGTTCTGATATCGACAATCCAGCGGCCTATGCTTGGACTGTCTTAAATGCTGAGGAGACTCCTTCTACTTCACAAACAAGAAAAAGCAATACCAAGCCTTCCACAGAGTCAAAACTTGTCATTGAAGGCAAAATGCCGTTCGAAGATATTGAAAGACGTGCTAGTGAGGAGTTAATGCTTAAGCTTAAAGATATGTATGTTTCTGCCATGTCTTCTAAACGAACAGCGAAAGATAAAGACTTACATTCACTGGCAGTATCTGGCCAGTGGGATGATGATGCACTTTACAATTCATTCGCTTCGTTTGTTGAGTCTACTATGTACATTCGTAGAGACCTCATGAAACATCTGACAAATTGAGTTCACACTTATACGTTTGCAGGCCAGCACTTTAAGCTGGCCTTTTTTGTCATTAAAGCGAGAATATTTTTAGCTTATCTACCAATAAACTCCATTTTTTAAAATTACAATTAGTTGCGACATTACTTGGAGAGCACTTTGGAAAATATTATTTTTGCTGCTGAAGAACTGTTTGGACATGTTTTGGAGTCAGAGAATGGTGTTTTACTTATTAGCTGTTTCGATGGCACTTTCTCTGACGTTAAAAAGCGCTACATGACCGTATTAGGCGAAGAGGTAAACGGTAGCATCACTTTTATCAACGACCGTATGAATCTAGATTTAGGTGAGGCCGTCGCAGATTTCTACAAGCGCTCTGGCGCTACAACTAATTACACGCCGCTTAACAGAGCTTGCTTAGCTACAGAGAATAATAATTCCTCAGCCAAAGAGCTTATTAGAGTGACATCTAACCTGAATGATAACGTCATAAACCTTCAATCAGCTGTCAACGATAGACAGAAGATTAGAAGCTGATTTTTTAATTTCTTACTCGTTCGCGCAATAACGATTGGATTTAAGCCTCTTAATTCCGTCTGGTTTCTTTGGCAAACAATACACTACTGACAGTATCAATTGGTGGGATGGCCCCATCTATAGAATTAAGGTGTTGGTTATGAATCTAAGTGGTCTTAAGTCATTTGTAAGTGGTTTCATCTGGATTGGAATCGGCGCATTTCTTTTCATTGAAGGTTACAAAACTTCAGCTTCATTTAGCGAAGTTAGTTTTGCATTCTTTGGCGGTATAGCTGCACTTGTCTACGGTTCACTGCTTTTACTAACCGGCTTTGTCACTAACGCTAAAGCACCTCAAAAGCTTAGTTCATAGCCACCTGCTTGCGGCAGGCCAAAAGTAATTAAAGTATTTCTAATTAGTAATTAGAGGAGTGAATTTGATGTACGCCTTATTTAGATTTGTTTTAACTTTATCTTTTGTTGTAGGTATTGTTTGGTTCACGAAAGACGTAGTAATTGAACTCATTGAAGGTAACTTTATTGCATTGTTCTACCCTTCTGCGTTTATCATCACAATGCTTATTTGCAATGAATTCGTCGGTAGACTGAAGTTGAACAAAGACTATCCAGATGCTGTCAATAAATAAACTTAAAAACACTATACGTGTGTGAGGCGAAGTATTTTACATTCACTTCGCCTCGCCTTTGACTCACCCTTTGTATATTCCCCTATTCCTTTCTCAGTATTCAAACATCCATATTGTCTACTACAGACGTCGCTGTGATTAATCTATTAAGCCTTTTCTAGTAAGAGGTTGCGTCATTGAAATCAAAGTTACCTTTTTCATACCAAAGCAAGGTTGTTAAAGGAATTCAGGACAATGATGAATGATTTATTTGCCCCTCAAAATGATGAGCCAAGACTTACCGTTCTCTCAATGGGTGCTGGGCAGGACAGTACGGCATTATTATACAAATACTTCAATGACCTTGATTTTCGCAGGAAATACGCACCTAACGATTTTCTTGTAGTAATGAGCGACACAGGCAATGAGCACTCAGAAACATATGACCATGTGCGTTACCTTCAAAGCAAGTGCAAGGAACACGGTATTGAATTCGTCTTCATTACAAGCGATATGGGCTATCACACAGGCGATTGGAAATCACTCCAGCACTTCTACAAGGTCAAAAATGCAATAGGGAGTAAGGCATACCCTAAAATTTGCTCTCAGCGCCTTAAAATCGACCCTATCTATCGTTTTTTAGAGGACTACGTTGGCAAGCGATATGGTGTGAAGACCGGCAGAAAGTCTGGTCTAAAACAGTTCGCTAAAGAGTCAGGTAAAATTCGCATGATCATCGGTATCGCTAAAAACGAAGAGAAGCGAATGACTAACGCTGAAGAAAATAAGGCATCTTGGTACCGTGAGTCAGTGACACACAGTTATCCCCTTGTTGAACTCGGTATGGACAGAGCTGCTTGTCAAACCTATATCAAAAGCGTCGGGGAGAATGTTCCTTTGCCTTCCAACTGTATTTTTTGTCCCTTCGGCAGTTTAGAAGAGGTTGAATGGCTCAGACGTAACTACGGTGAAGCTTTAAATGAATGGGTTGCGCTAGAAAAGGCTAAATTGAATAAGTGGAGCCATCTGAATGCTATCGAAGTCAAAACTAAATCGGGCAAAACGAAAATAGAGAATCGTAATCTTGGTGTGTGGGGCAAACGCTATTTACCCGAGGTGATAGAAGCAGCCAAAGAAAAGTTCGCTGATTGGAGCGATGCCAAAATTCATGAGTATCGCATGAGCCACGGGCACTGCGTTAATACCTCATTTTAACTTATTGCGTTAATTGAACTAAAGGATTTGAAATGGCTGAACAACGAACATACCCCAAACATTGCTGCTTCTTTTGTCAGAAGCTTGTTAGCGGCAATGGGGCAGCAAAAGCGTCTCACTACCGCACGCATGTACGCTCTGGAGAGGCAGTAGAAATTGGACCGCATCATCCCGAATATCGTGGACAGATTGAATTTTTTAAAAATCCCGAACAATAGGAGGCCTATCTTGTTTGAATATAAAGCGTATCCAATCGTGGATACCAAAGAAACTCTCTCAAAGACATTAAAGAAGATCTTCGCCAGTGGTTAGATAATATTACTCCTATTAACGATTAAACCATCTTCTCTCGTGGATAGGCCTTCGGGTCTATCTGCCCTCTTGCCTCCCTATATACCATGTCATTATAGCTCTATCGAATTTGCTGTAGGAGGCACCATGAAACAGATAGAGACACTTTCACTTAAGAAAACAAAAGGTGGTCACCGCGTCTACCTAAACAATAAAACTCTTGAAAAGATTGGCTTTAAAGCTGGCGTCGGGTTTGAAGAAATTCACGAAGAAAATTGTGTTCGCATCATTGTTAGCCCAGATTCTGAACGTAAGGTTTTAAACTGTGGTCGCGGTCCACTGATGGATTTAAGAAACAAAAAGCTAGGACAAACGCTTCCCGATTGTGATCGTGTGTCAGTAGACTACAAAGAGGGTGAAATCACCCTTCGTGTCTATCATCACGAGGAACGCGTTAGACAACGTGAAAAATCGTTAATTAGTAAAGTTAAGAAGCGCGTGCCTTTACGCATGGGCGAATTGTTTGCAGGCATTGGCTTGCTCTCAAAACAGCTGCATATGGGCCTCTTAGCTGCCGGTCTAAGTACAACCATGGCTTTTGGCAATGAGCTTGAGCGCCTGCCTGCTGATGTCAATGTAAACTCTAACCCAATATGGCAAGAGACTGCACCTGACGCTGTGTTCGTTAACGATGACATTATGACTATGGATAAGCGTTTGGTGCCTGAGCTCGACTGCTTAGTTATTGGTTACCCTTGTACACCCTTTTCAAGACAGCAGGGCGCAAACAGAAAGCGTGATTTAGAGCATGATGCTGGAGCGTTGTTCATTCCGACATTAGATATCATTAATCGTGCAAATCCAGCTCTCGTTATCTTAGAGAATTCAGACAATATGCTGAATAGTACAACGCTATCACTGATGGACAGAGTAATGTCAGCAACTGGCTACTATAGAACTGAAACGGTTGTTAATGGCCATGAACACGGAGATTTCGAAAGAAGAAAGCGACTTTGCTTAGTGTGGGTATCGAAAGGTCTGCAAGGGTTAGATATGAGTAAACTTGTTCCCACCTGCCCCAAAAAAAGGCGCGTACAGGACATCGTTGAACCAATGCCTTTAGATGATAAAGCATGGCGGGATATGACGCACATTGCAAAAAAGAACAGTGAGCACGGTCATAACCATAAAATGTGTGTTGCTGAGATGCATGACAATACTATGCCAACAATCCCAGCTACGTATGCTAAATGCAAAGCGGATACACCACTTATAGCGCATCCTGAAGACCAATCACTTCATAGGCTGTTAACTGTTTCAGAGCATGCCAATGTACGTCGTATGGAAGGCGCATACAAACAAGCAGTAGTGTCTATCGGTGACGGCTCTCATCACCTCACAACACGAACTAACGCAACTGGAGCGCATATGATGCTTGGCAATTCAG